>Ga0224501_10001908_pt1 | contig 16271 bp, 10 predicted proteins | sample SF_Oct11_sed_USG_4_FD_169105 | JGI IMG/M metagenome (GOLD analysis project Ga0224501, IMG submission 169105) | Sediment microbial communities from San Francisco Bay, California, United States - SF_Oct11_sed_USGS_8_1 | ecosystem: Environmental > Aquatic > Marine > Sediment | place: USA... | reverse complement strand
CTGTAGAGTTAGGTAGAGGAGAACGTTATGGCCAGCATGAGCACAGAGAGAGCCTATAGGGCGATTGCAAAGTGCAGACGGTGAAAGTTGCCAAGATAAGGGCAATCCAAACTCTGTGATAAGACTAGTGAAGAAATCCTTCCTGTCCTTTTTGCAACATTAGCCAGTTTCAGTATATATTATATAGAAATACCGTCGTATGTTCTCAGTATCACATTGCCCACGTGTGTTCTTTTTTTGGGCATACATCCATAGACATTACAGGGATCGTATTGCCTCACAATTGTGAAAGGTACATCTCCAAGGTACATAACCAATTATAATCTAGCAATTTTTACATTAAGAAATCAGGATGGCAACAAAACAGCTGCAAACAGTTTGATTGTTGACATCTCGGTTAAGTATGGACCAATATTTGCTTCAAAGTATGCGACAGTGGATATCACGTGGAAAGTCTTGCTGTGATAAAAGGTCAAACACATCTGACTCCTTACTTGCTACAGGGTAACCCAATGCATGGGTGACTCAATAGATAGGATCATTTTCAACAGAAATTCTCCCTTGACTGCATATTGTCAATAGTATATGGGTAATTAGATATATGACCCAGGAATGTTCGGCTCAGATAATGGGATGGTCATTTTTTGGCATTTTGTTTGTTTTGATGCAATTTAAAAATGTCAAGGCAAATTGACTCAATATATATATATTTCACACTCCCTCAACAAATGAGTTAAAAGATAGCAACTCAGATAAAAATTTTTATGCTATTTGCAACTGGGCCCTAGGGATGATTTTGTTCTATTCCATTGATAGTCGTCATGTCATTATAGACTTGGTGTCACGTGATGACATGGAACGGATGATGTAATAACACACAGGAACTGCCACCAGCCATTACTGTCAACGGGGCGTGACCCTTACCTTGCCAAAACTTTCCTCAATAGTCTCATTATAGTCTACGTAGAATGTTTTTGAAAATTTGTCCCAGGAAATCTCAGTATGAGCTCCCCAGTGTCTCTCCCAGAAATCCAGGATGTTATGTCTCAGTAGCGGGGAACCGATACCACACTCTTTAGACTCTGACCGTTTTACGCTACACTGTCGATTGAAATTATACTGGAATTTATCAATATCATCACTCGGAAAGTCAGTCGCATCAACAGCGCTAAAACAAAAAAGTGATACCGTCGGCACACTAAGTAACAACACTATCATTATGCTATGGTATTACTATCGATGAATAATGTAGTGTGACAAAAACCACTCCACTGTAATACCTGCATAAATTTAGAGATCATCACTCAATCACCGCATGCCAGTGATTCCTATCATTCGTTTGTGATTCCCGTGCCAACTCGTACTAACATTAACGCTTTCGCCCGTTGTAGTTGATGACGTCTTCTTCTTTTGTATCCTAACCAGTGTCAGGGGTGTGCCAAAACTTGCCTACCGAGCCTTGACTATGCTATTCCCACAGTGCGTCATTAGGAAACTTTCTGCTTACACCCACGTGCTCCATAAAGAAGGTAACTCGATAAGTGGACATAGTTTATTTAACATCGGGATCCGAAACCGACGAGGGTGTAGCGAAAAACAAACTGGGAATTGAATCAGCGACTTGGAGTCCAAGGTCCAGTGCACTATCCCCTAAGCATTTGTTTCACCCCACTGATGACGTGTTACTGACCTATGACATTGGTCGTACTCGAGAAGAGCTTGTCTGACTTCCTGCAGAAATCTTTCTAGTTTCTGCTGGTATTCATCTTCTTTTACAAAGAAGATCCAGTTGATCTTGGCAAGCGTCAGTAACCTATGTGATCAATCATAAAAACAAGCCTAGACTACTAACCCCACATTGTCACATTGATACTATGTGATATGATGAGAAAATAAATAGGTAAAGCAGGCCAGGTGGATCCAAGCCCCTGCATATTGACACTTGAAATCCCTCCTCTTCTGGACATCCAGCTAGCCCCCGAAGCTCCATGCATGATGCATGACAATGGTCAATGCAGATCGTGCTATGCTTGGAATGTTATTAGCTTTATAGTAATTACCTCGCATTGGGTATTGCCAATTTTTTTCCGTAATTCCGCATTTGAATTTCGGGATAAGAGTCAGTCTCTGAATAATGGGCATGAGCTTAATTACTATGGAGGACTGCTCCACTAGTGACCTTTATGTCACTGGCTCCACCAAAAATTGTTGCCAAGCCAGAACAGCTAACCCATTATCTGAAGGTGGAAGAGTCAGACTTCTGGTTTTTGTAGGGGTTAAAATTGATAGGGACTAGGAGACTCAATCGGCTTGCGCAGTTCAAGGGGAAGCTAAATTGAACAAATTCGACAAGACTATGCAGTCGTGGAACATTTCAAAAATAAAGCTTTTGCCTAAATAATGTTATCCACATAAAATAAAATTAACCTGAGCTTACCTTATACAAACTACAGGCACTGTTCTATTATATCTCTGTAACAATCTCAAACAATCACGTGGCTGCATGTCTGACGCCGAAGGATGAACTGCTAGATGAACTGCTGGTAGCTAGATGGATTTCACACTACCTCAGTTACCTAACTTTATAACCTTGAATCAGTGACTGCTCAGACTCTTACAGACAAAACATGGTATAGCCTCTTCTACGCCATCCTGTGTGTGTTTTTCATTTTTTAGAGTTATGTTACGCATGATATGGACCAAACACATCAAAGATGTTTTAGTCAATTAATGTATATTTTTTATCAAAGTGTTATGCTTCTTGGTAGTCCTGCTATTTAAACAATTTTCTTTAGATAAAACAAGTCCTTTTCAATACAGTTTTCACTTTTGAGAATCCTCCTACTATATGTCCAGCAATAGTGCTAACTAGCTAATTAGCAATAAGTAATAATAATAGCTGAGCTTCTTACTCACATGGCACTGTCCATATGTTTGGACACGTCTGGGTAATACTCTCTTCCCACTGGTATAATGATGGAGTTGGAGATATATGCTAGAGCTACGTGATCTCTAATCATCTGTTCCTGAACGCATTGACTTGTCATAACCACAATGAACACCTACAAGTGCCACAACTGTAGACTGATGCGAGGTGGATTGTAGTACACTGTCCAATCGTTTCTATAACACAAAGTTTTCTTAACAGAAGAAATAACATTGATACACACTTCATTCATGTAGTTCAATAAAACTGTTTATGGTTCCCAATGCCTCTCTATGCAAGAATGTTGGATAGACACGCAAATGGTACAGACCTTTGAATCCACGATAGCTCTGGGGGCCTGTTGATTCTTCCTGTCTCCATCAGGATACCAAACCCCAAAGTGATCTGTCAGTGACTCTACAGTTAGACAATTGTATAAGGTTCAACAACTTCTAGATGTTATCTGCTTTATTGATTTGGATAGCATCACTAAGTCAGGATTTTTTTTTTAGGTTAATCATTTGCCACTTACAGAAGGTTATTATCGAGATACCGGAATCTGACTAGAGTGGATGAACAAAGCGGTGAACAATTGCTAAGTTTTCAGGGTCAATAACAGTACCCTATATGACCACCGAATCTGCTGAGTTCATACTATCAATTTAGTCAATGCCTGCTATTTACCCTTACCCATACAGAAAGATACATAGATAGACGATACAATCAATCACACACTACAGCACGCTGAGTTGACAGTTCCACTTTCTGTTCCAGTGTTAGTCAGTGGCTTGAAGTTGAAGTTGAAAATGAAATACGAGTGAATGACAGACAGACTCATCCACTCATCCACTGAGTCGGTGAGCGTCAGTGCCTTCGTTTGACCTGACCAGTTTAAACAAAATCAAACTCGTACACTATTCTGTATACTATACTAGCACAGTGCCAGTAGAACGGTGAACATCGGAAACCAAACGAAACGGTAAACCCACCACTCACCAGCCAGTTTGATGCCAAATTCTCTGTCTTCGTCACAATAGGTCAACATGATGTCACATATTCGCTCTGCGCTTGGCTCTAAGATGGCCATTTTCTGGTTAGATGTTGTCCTTTATGTTTGTAAATAACTATGGGTACAATCTGAAAAAAGAAGATAAAAACGCCTATACTCTAGTCTATAGTACTACTAGTGCAACTTACAAGTACTGAAGTAGTAAACACAACTACCGAACCACCGGTTGATTTACAGTAGCTAAAATTTATAGGCCGAACCTTTTGAATCAATTCTATGCTCGGATTATATGGCCATATTATGTTGAGGCGTACTGCCCGCCTATATGTACCTATCTCTCTAGTCCGATCCAATCAAAGGTGAGATGTTAAAGCCTCTGAGGCCTCAACACGGCCCCAAAAGAACGCTATCAAGCATGATGATCATGCTCCATCGCTCAACATCACAGTCACACATGTGTTCAATTACAGATATGATTCTCTGGCCCCATTACGCTATAATAATTGCGCTCGTCGTGATACCTTCAGCAGGCCGCGGACAGGGTTAACTCGTCTTTTATAAAAAGCGCCTACTCCGCCTAGTTTGAACAGAAGCGCTCTCACCGATGACTGGCGGTGATCAGCTCGTACTACTATACTACTACTACTAGCCTCTAGGTAGTAGGTAGGTGAAACTGACGTGAAAGTGGTCCCAAACCTAACTAGTAACTTGTGACGCGCTCACAGTCAGAGTCTGAAAGTGAAACCAACGAGGTTGGTGAAACTAAACCTGAATTTAAAAACTAAGTTTAACTTTAAGTTAAACTTGAAAGTAAATAAACTATGTTATTGTTAAAGTTAATTGTTATGTAATTCACTAATTGTAATCCCCACTCGAAACTGTTGAGCGTTGACTGTCGCGTTCTCTATACCTATACGTCATATGTAACCGCGTTACTTCATGTTGATATTCAATTCATAAGTAAGTTCACTCCTGAGTCAGTGAGTGACTCAGTCAGTCAGTGACTCGCTGACGTGACTAACCTAAGCCTTTAAAGTTTAAGGTCTGTGAAGTGAATGACCGATCCAGTGATTAGCTGACTGACTTGCCTAGTAGTAGTAAGCGTTTTAATCATTGAATCACATAGTCTTGGTGGTTGAATTCGAACCGAGTAGATGAAGTTGATCGTCGTGTGACTGCGAGTGTGACTATTTATATAAGAATTTTATAACAATTTATATCATAAAATAGATAAATAAATAAGTGATGATAGATTGGTGCTCCCTGCCAGTTGCGAACATAGTTACTATTAAGTGAGTCAATCACATCACAATATCACAATGAACTTCAGATTATCTATCTTACATCAATTTATTTAGTTAGTTTAATTATTTTCTACAAGTTAAACCAATGAGAGCTGAATATCTGTAAGGCTCACTCGCTCCCTCCCAGTCCCATGCATCCTCAGTCGTAAATTCTGGGATAGATCAATGAATACTACTACTAGCTTATGAATGTAGCCCTTGTTTACACACTGTTTTTTCTACAGTAATTTTTGACGGGATCGTGTGAGTATACTACCCATCCAACCACCCATGCTAGCTGTTTTGGTCCTCTGAACATGAGCATTTTAGACTTGGCTGAGGCTCCGTGATCATAGCAAAGAAAAGATGCACCACTGCGAGTAAATATCCAGGGATCTATTTTCTACTGGGAGTTGTTGAATGATGATCATTTTGTTTCGAATTATTCAACACAGATGCCATTGTATTGAGTGATAAATGACCACGGTTACTAATTCATGTAAAGCAGTGGAGTCTATAATTCGGGAACCATATTTGATGATTCATTGAGCTTAAAACCCTTAGGAATGTAGTTTATTCTCTCCGTGAATACTGAATGGGGCCATTCACTGACTTGCATACACCACCCCCACCATTAACATTTTCCTGGCTGGCGTAGGCTTTATAGACGATGCCATATCCAACTGCTTGTAAGCTAGCTACAATTATTCGGATGCGATACTCATAAAATGACATCCCTGACGTTGCTATAGTTTTTAGAAAGATGATACACTTATGACATACCTATATTAGTAAAAACAGTTAGTGGGATGATTTGGTTTTATAACATTCTGACTTTTTACTTTATAGCCTTCGAATTCCCACGGGCTATGGTAGTGATTGAGCCAATCAGCCCTGGCCTTGTAGGCGCGATTTGCAATTTTATTCAGCATGCTTGAACTGCCAGTTTCGCGCGAACCCGCTATCACAAATTCGCAAGGCGATTTTTCACGTAATGTTATTTGCGATTTTTCCGCGACGTTAGCAAATTCGCCATCGTGTGGCAAGCACTTCACACAACACAGACTTACAGACGTAGACACATTTGTTGATACTTGTGTTCTAATGACCCTGAGGAGGTCTATTAATAGGGGTACTGTAGTTTGTCTAAGCTTAATTAGGTTATGGACTAGAACATACACAAGTTTCTATATTATTTGAGTGATATTTTGTACAAGGTAAAGGGTGGATGAAAGTGTCCTGTAGATATATGAGCCGGTGTTGAGTGTATCATGTTTGCCGCCGGAAGTATTTACCTGGATAATTGCCAAGCCTAAATAAACATTTTCACTGGGCGCCTGAACAGCGGTTACACATTTCGCAATCTCGATTGACCAATCACCTGTTGCTTTTTCATAGCGACATATCATTGTCAAGGCGCAATCAAGTAGAAAGATAATGAATGGAAGTTGACCACATTCATAGCGATAAGGAAATTTATATACTGTACAATACCGGAGTAGCTAGTCAGTTGTTGCTGACCTAGCGACGGGTTAGGAAGTTCCGTTTCAGTCTAGCGTGACACTGAGCGATAGGGGCTATAATATTTATAATCAATCACAGAAGGATTACACAGTTAGACATGACTCTTTCTAGTGCAGAGAAGTACTCGGACGTCTGTCCTTGGAGATTCCCACATCCCGTTAGGGAAAGCCACGGCGAGGATATACTGCCAAAATACTGGACGGAGGAAGACTGCTGCGGTAAACATCACGCTAAACACACAGGTATAACATACCGGCACACGCTTCTAGCAGCGATCAGAGTTTATACGGAGTGGTTGGTGACCTATGAGACTGAAACTGCCTGCTTCAGTTGATAATTGGATAACTATCAGTTACGTTGTCTATAATTCTGGTGCATGTGAGCTCGTAAGGGGTACAATCAATACACAACAACATTTGACACAACTGACGTAAGTCTCGTGGGTTTTCGGCTCTGTTGTCTATTGTTATCGTTGATTGTGACTCTGTGTCTCTGATGAACTAAATTGGTCAGCATTTAGAACTGTTGTGACTGTCGTTTGACACACAAGTGTTAATTGAGTTGTCAGTGAATCTTGTCCAGTATTAGTAGAACAGTTGTTCTATTCACCTCTGGCGGTAAGTTTCTAGTACTCACCGTTCGTACACCACACTTGAGGGTTACCATTTTGTTGCGTTCAAGCGTAAAACTAGCCGACTCTATATACCATCACTCCTATCTGTCACAATTAACCCAACAGTGTAGCCATTGTTAATGAATTTTAAACTTGATGGTTGGGGATATGCATCGAGTGGCATGCGTGAGTGACGTTGGTGCCTGGTTACAAGGAAACCTAATCAGTCATTACCCCAGCATACCTCCTGGATGTTACTAGTCACTTTTTACTCAGCCATGGACTTGAAAGGTTAGTCAAACAGGGTAAAAGTATTGGGTACTTCAACTTGTGATCTGTGTGTGTCAGCCAAGCATCAACTTGATACATATGTTGTTACTTGTTAAAGGTTTTCAAAAATTATCTCCCAACAGAAATACGACCATTCCAGTACCATCTGGTACCAGTGGCTGTTAATCAGCTTTGATTTGCTCCTCCTAGAATATTAACATTCATAACTGACCAAAACATATCCAGACTGGCGTCTGGTCTGCCTCTAAGTTGCATTAAAAATGTCAGTTAAGAAGAATTATGTGGTCAGTCTAAATTGGACTGCCCTTACTCAAATGCTCGTACTCAAATCTCATCATCGTCTAAGAAATTACCCTACTTATATTGTGCCATCCCAAATTGAAAATTAGAAATATTTATTTTGCTATCTGAAACCCGCTGTGATTGAACTAAGTGGCGATGGCGAAGATATCAGTTATCTAGTCAGTGAGCACCCCCATCTGTTTGCTCTCATTGTTGTACAGTAGATCATTGAATTAAGCTTAGTAAGGTTACTAGGAGGGCTGGCTGCACTCACTGGTTTTGCCGACTGAGTCGCTGAACCGCCATCATGCCAAGGTACAAAACAAATCTTTGGCAGTGCTGTGTTCGCCCAGGTAAGTTCGATTCTGTGACATTTGAAGCTGAGGCCTAGTTAGGGAACAGTTGACCTTTATATTTATCCACTATCAACTAGAACAGTGTACCATGATGGTTTCTGTCACTGTCAATTGTTGAAGTGTAAAATGTGAGGTTGGGGACTGTCATAGGGTAGATAGTCAGTACTTGGCTCAATGCATCGAGTCAGTCGCGATACTCGGCTTGCTAAACAGCTGGGGCTTATTAGCTAAATAAAGTCATGTGACTGCAAATTGCTTGGCGACAAAAAAGAGTGGAAAGGTGGACATTCTGAAGTGTGAAAAAGGGGCGTTAAAATCTCACTGAGAAGCTGCTGTGGAGAGATGCCGATCACCCAGCGTCCTCCTGGCCATGTATACTTTGAGACTCTGTTCCCCTGCGGTCCTCCAGATTTTAAACACTGGCCATTATGGTATTCCCGCAATAGGGTAGCTGGCTAGAAAGTGTGTTTGGAGTTATCAATCCATGAAGTTACATACCCATACATGAGGCTTGATCAAAGTCAACCACAGTTTCGGAGCATTTGGCTTAAGGTTACAGCATGGTTTCATTCCTTACGAGAGCAAGTTACCTAATACAGCTGTTGACTTCTCACTGATTTCGATAGCCCACATAATTTGGTGATCGTCCAAAATTAGCATGCCATTGTACGTAGGCGAAGCGATGGGTTCTATGGACTAACTGTAAATACATTTAAATACATTCAACTGTACACCTTTTCAAACCAGTCGCTGTAGGCATTTTGTTGAATTCAACCTACCTCTTTTAACTTTGTTGGCTGCACCATCTCAGTCTTCTCAATGTGAGCAAATGAGTGCGAACGAGCTCATGATATGATAATCCAGGTTATTACTTCTGCTTAGTTGACATGTCATTATTATGATAATTCGATTGAGTTGCATCTATCGCTGATTTGGAATATTTTAAAAATTTGAGGAAAAATGGTAGTATAACTCAGTAGTGATGACTGATCTATTGCTGTGCTAATGATGGCTCATTAGTAAGATCCCCTTACATTACACCAATTGACCCATATCAACTGTTGTCATACTCCCATACTAACCACAAAATACTGGTCCACAGCTTATCGTTACTCTCTACTGGATAAACAAGTGGTTGGTTATGTAGACATGTAGACATTCTAGTGAGGATATCTTCATTTATCATCGTGATCATGGAGACTTCACTCCAGTCACTGGCTTGTCCTCTATCCCAAAGTCTTTGCCCTAATTCCCTAGCTGATTTCTGTCTAATCAATTTTCCAATTATGAATTATGTATGCATCCAAATATCCTAATCACAGCTGTCCCGAGTCTTAACTACTGTGGCGGAGGTGCCGTGTAACGCCAAATAGATTTATCATTTCGACTGTTTGCATCCCACTCTACTCTCAACAGTACATGTACAGACCATGGATCAGAGACCAACATCACTTCTCTATGGTTTGTATTCTCTTCTGTTTACCTGTTGGAATAGTTAGGTGTACATTTACCACATTAGTTGTGTGTTTTTAGGATCAGTCATATCATTACAACCGCTATTATCTCTATGTGGCCTATAAGTTTTCACTTAGACTTTGTTTGGCACACTGAGTGCACTTGGAACTGTGTCAGCTGTGTGTCTCTTCGGTCAGTTGATTGTTTTCTGATTGGGTGTGGTTTTGACCAGTGCTGCTAGCTTTTGGTACTCTCACTCAGCTGACCATAGCATGTGTGGATGGGAGCGTATTATTGTAAATCTAAAGTTGCCGTGGAAAACTTACCGGCGTTACGTGATAGAACGAGAGTACGCTTCGAAGTCTCCACCTGCCAGATTCACACTCTCATCTGGTTAGTAACTAGTCTGACACATCTTGAACGGCTAGTGGTCAACAACGTTTGCTCCGGATTCATGGGATGGCCATCCACGGATTAGCATTTAAGCCAGGAAGTTGCTTCATCTATTCCGTTGCCTGTCAACTGCATGATTGACGCTTGCTGGCTCAGTTCTGTTTAAGTTGGCCTTGGGGAACATACTCTGCGCTCATCATGATTCGTCTTTGTTGCGGCGTCTCTTTCAATCGCGATAAATTCAAGCGAAAGGAACCTTCTATTCGATCAGGCGAGTTTGTATGTAGTAACTGCTGAGTTTATCTCCGTATCTGGTATTAATTGCTTCACTCTTGGAAGTAGATGACTTGTAATTTTTGGAGGATTTATTTCATTGAGTTGATGATTTACATGGGTGTGTCTGAAGGGAACTTTTGCTGAGGTTGTCATGTAATACCAATGATTTCATATATAAGGCACGATAATGACCAGTTTTGTGGAGGTCAATTCTCCTCTAATCACACAGTATGCTTACTTTAATCTGTAACTGACTCAACTCAGTTTCAGATTATCCTTGAGTATCTGATGATGGTATTGGTTTCAGTAGATGATCTTTTTCTTTCAAGGTTATCTGTATGGAATGTAATTTTCTTGAGTAACACATCAAAACTTCAGCTTGTAGAAATTTCTCTACTGGTTTTGATAATCCCGGACCTACGCAGACATTGCATAAGCTGTCTAAGCATTGAAAGAATTCTATGTACCTCCTTAGCGGTCAGTTAATAATCAGGCCGGAGTTCAGTTCGACAGCTCTACTAGCTTAGTTACGCATGAAGAGCACCATTGATTTACCCTATATCCAACACAGGAAAACAGTGAAAAAAATTCAAGTGGTACTAAATGTTAATGTGACAAATGACATGAAACAATCTGTCAATGTCAGTATTTCACTATTAGTCTATTGCGACGTCGCAGGTCTATACCCATAATCAAGATGTCCGGGTTGCCATGGTATAATGTTCATATCGCATAATGGTTGGCGTCTGGCCCATTGCTCTGTCTACTAGGCATAGCAGTAAGTACCATTTAGCTAGCGCCAGTCCACAAGTACTGTCGGTTTCGTTACTGAGTCAGTCAAGTATTTCTCTGGTAACTCACGAGTATAGTTTGGATTGTAGAGAGCAAAGCGGACAGTAAGGTCGAAGAGAAGGAGATGGGTAATGCTAGTCCTAAAGGCCAGTCTCACGATGGGCCAACCGGCTGCAACCCACTCATGAGTCCGGAGAAGAAACTGCTACAGGAACAGAATGACATTAACTCAAAACAGCGTATACACTCAGCACCTCCACGTTATATCAACGGGGATAGCGAGAAGAAAGTTTCACTAGCGGACGAAAAGTCTTTAGTTGTTACGGACTCAAAACCGCAGGCCAATGGACGATCGGTCAGCCCACACCGTAATGGAAATCTTGACAGGACTGCCGGAGATGGTAGCAGTAGTAAGCCTAGTAGTAGAACAGGCACGCCTAACCTATCAAGGAAACCATTGCTAAACAACAAGGATGCAACAGTATCTGCCAATGACTCTCATCGTTCCAACTCTAGCGGAAGTCTCAAGGATTCGCAGGCTAAAGATATCATGATTAGTTACAGTCATTTGGACAAAGAAATTATGCTCAAACTCAAAGGTAGGTTTGCCCAGCTGTTGATGGCAACCTCATCAGACAGCCATCGCAATGCCATGGTAACTCGTTACATTGTATTTTTGTACCCTCAGGTACTATCCACCCCACCATAGTTGCTACTCGATGCTTACTAACTGCTACCATCACTTGAGTCTCTATGTTAATGGGCGCTGAAGTAACAGTCAGGCTAATTTATTCGTAAGCGTTCTATCGACTCTTGACTCGTGGGGTTTGTTTTTAGCTCGGATAACTGCAGGACTGGTGGGCTATTGATTTTTTTTTACATTCACAGTCTGCCAGGCCTTTTTGCGATTATTAGAGACCGAATTGATATATCCTCTTGATGCTTTATGTGTTCTGTCTGGTACACTGATTCTAAGAACACTTGATTATTCTTCTATTTTAGACTCACTTGAAGCCAACAGTATATCCGTATGGGTGGATATAGTTGGTCTCAATGCTGGAGTTAACTTTCTCAACAAGATCGGACAGGCCATTATAGACTCTAAGGTAATCCTCGCACTAAAAATTAACTTCCACTTTAGTTATCGTAGAAATGTATGTGTAAGAATCATTGGGAGCTTGCTGGCCTCCCAGCTGATCACAGTTGGTGCTGATTGACCCTAAACCACCATCCATTCGCCTCGCTCCTTTATCTGCAGCTGGAAGACGCAGATAAGTGGAGGAAAAGTTATTATCACATTTTTTTATGTAGTTGACCTAGGCTTCTTCGTCTCAGCTGATCAATGAGATAAAACTATGAATAAGACCCTGGACTGTGATGTCTAGTCGCTGCACCATCCCTTGCAAACATCTTCTGGATGTATCTGATATGTTTAAATCTTTGGCAGATGTTTATCACGCTATTGACCGAAAGAACAGTCGCGTCAAAGTTTTGTCAGGATGAATTGGCCTTAGCCTACATCTCAAACAAGCCCATATTCCCCGTCAGTATCCAACCTCAAGCAGAAATCTTCCCGAAGATACCTACTGGAATGTGAGTATAAAATTGTTACCTATATGATCACATCAAGGACTAGTAAAGTATGCCTAATCAGATCCTGTTTACATGTATCCATCCTCATTGCAAAACATAATGAATCTACCTGGGTTTGTTGGGACAGAGTACACCCTGAAGCTAACAGTTGTCAACAACGCTAAATTGTTGCCCTTTTAGACCCATACTGGATTGGTGGTAAACTATTTCTAAACTGTACTTTGATGGTTATTTGTTTGATTCCTGTTTTCTTTGCTTTCTCTTTGGATTGACTAACAGAATACTGTGTGCCGTTTTCAGGAAGCTTCAACTGGCCAGATTCGAGTGGACACAGATCAGCCTGGAAAACTTTGATCATGACATCAAGAAACTGTTGTCGAAGTTGAAGGGTTGTCTGTCAGATTTGGAAGGAGTTAGAGAGGAAAGCAGAGATGGTATGAGTGGCGAATGGATAACTGTATGACCAGTGTAGAGAGTATGAGCACAGTGATCACTTTGATGGTGTAGTTGACTGCGGTTAACGCTGGCTTCTTTTGCTTACAGAGGTTTCGCCGCTCTCTGCACCCGTCATGTCTCCGGATAAGGATAAACCATTGATGAGGAAACCGGTGCTGAAAAAACGATCGACACGGACTCGTCTCTACAGTCGGCCGAATCGGTCACTCTCTCGCTGTAACTCAATCATCGAGCAGACAGAAGATATAGACTCTACCGCCGAGTTTTGGGATAGGAATTTCGGTGACGCGAAACAAGTTCAATGGGAACAGTGAGTATTCTTGCTATTTATTGCAAGGAATTGACCCGCAGCTGTCAGGTATAAATTTATTGCTGGCACAAATGAGAGGACGAAATTAAAATCAGATTGAATGTCATACCGAATTTCTGTCGGAACGCAAGATGGCTCACATTCTGTCAACAGTACATGGGTGAACAGGTAGTTATCATGATAAGCCAAATAATTCCGTCGCTTATTATGCGTTGACAGACGCGAATCTCTTGATGTTGCGTCAAGACCCCATGGGAGCTCCGCTGCCTTTGTTTGCATGTACACGTACGTATATGGATGAGCTGTCCCAAAGGAGGAGTTTTGTTTATTCTTTTGAGCAATCGCTATATCCCAAAACCAGGGTTTACAGTACATGGAAGCCTCATGGCGCTTCTGAATAATGTACGAAAAAAACAGCGTTATAACTAATAAAGAAGAAATTCCCCTTGCCCCACATGTTAGCATAATTATCCTGCATTTATGCAGATTTGAGACAGCTTTTATGAAGGATTATGAGAAGCAGCTAAATATGACCTATGCTTCATCAGACAGAGAATGGTTTATAGACATACTTAAACGTGAACTAGAAGTTGAGGACCATCTCATACACAAAGACAAATACCAAGGTACGTCTGTTCCCTGTACCCAAAAATACTCGACTATCAAAGACCGACCATGAAGTCAATAAAAAACTGCTCACATCCCAGACAGACTGCCCCGACGAACTGTCCCTACGAACTGGCTTGACAAATTGCAGCCAATTATTTAAGTATTGATCCCAGTGACGCCTTGAGCAAAGGTCGGCTAGACCGCTTCCACGAAAGAGAAGACCACTTAATTCAGAACTGCTGATAAATGGTGATTATGTACAAGTGACAGAGACAACGTGGTGTGGGTTCGTGGTGTGGGTTCGGGTAAGCGTACAACGCACTATGAGTTTCAATTTGAAGTCGACTTAGTAAGAGGTTGAATTGTAAAAGGACGCAGTATTTTTAAACCTGATCTTGCGTTACCTAACTGTAAACAACTTTAAAACAAAACAGTGTGGAGCCGAGCAGTTGTTTACAGTGCAGTGATCAATGGACTGGTCATGTTTGGCACCTCTTGTCATTGCGTGTCGCATTCGGTGTGAAGACCACACCTGGAGTATCAGCCCCCAGTCAGCCATTAGGACAGGATTAGGTTCACTCTCTCTCATTTTACCTTTTACTTACAGAATTTATCAGCGAGGAAGTGGATGGTAAAATCAAGGAGCAGACGATTCTAAAATGTGTCAATGACCTGGCAGTAGAAAACTATACGATGAAGGAAGTGTTCAATATGGACTCTTCTGTCAGACTAGATGCCATAAATAACTTGGGTGAGTCTTCTTTTGTGAGCTTGTGCATAGACAGTTTGGGCGAGCTGACTCATGCAGCACATACCCGTCATAATCCCTGTTTGGGTGGGCCTGTCTCGTAATCAGCAACTTAGCCTGTACAAATATCCTATGTTGTTACCGGGCAACTTGACTGTAGCAAGCCGAATGACAGACAATATGCTGTCCCGTACGGCTCATGTTCCCGGTGCCGAGAGAATGGCCGCTCATCATTCTCGGCTGTACACTCAAACTCCCAGTAGCTGCCCTTTTCATAATAATAACCAGTGTATTTCATAGGAATGTTAGGTGGCAGGTTTCACATTGCACTACCCAACTACTCGCCATGGAAACCTGTACCCCATACTCAATACGTGTAATTATAAAGAACATAATAGTCTCAGTGGTCAATAGGTACTAGTAATGCCATTGGCCTAACCATGGTACCCATGAGTAATATCTTGACCTACACCTATCCCAAGATTGCTATTGACAATGCATGTATCCACGATTAACAAAGGCCAATAATAATAACACATGGCGTCCTACTGCAGCTGTTTGGCAGTATTATTCACCCCATTGGTTTCATTGTAGCCAAGTTTGGTAGTGTGGCGGTCGTGGAAGCATTATTGGACTTGCTGGATGACCAAGAACATGATGTGCGAGCCTCTGCCTGTATTTCTTTGGCCAAGTCAAAGGCCGGCTGCCTCGACATGAAGATTGAGAGGTTGATGAGATGTCTTCGGGATCCGGACAGATTTGTCAGAGAAAGCGCATGCGTCGCGCTGGGTTACCTAAAAGCCGACTCCGCCGTTTCTGCACTGCTACAGATCTGGTTAGTGTAAACAATACCTGCTTGGGTTTTACTTATTCTTTCCTCGATATTCCGCATGTTTTGGACTGGTAGTAACCAGAAATATGCAAGAGATGACCTTGCATAAATAGAGTGAAAGTCTAACCTGACCAAGAGTTGACCAAGGGTTCTACAGATTACCAGTCAAACGGTCTCACCACTGAGTTGGATCACCGTCATTGTTTTCATTTAAGCACATTTGTGATTACATCCATGAATTCACCCTGGCATGCCAGCGCAGACTATGACTAATCCAGTATTGTGCATTACAGGCGTAATGATTACATTTCGAGCGTGCGTGATGCAGCGGAGCTAGCATTGCAGCAAATCGGCGGCGAAGAGGTCAACCGTGCTATGCAGATGACAAAGGTTTTGACAGCAGAAATAGGCGAACTCATCAAGGTAGGCAGGGCAGTGAAAACGTATCCGGGATTCCTTTCATAATGAGGGCCACAAAGAGCCCCTTATCTTTCTCGCGTTTGCAGGAATTTTTAATTAACAT
>Ga0224501_10001905_pt1 | contig 16287 bp, 6 predicted proteins | sample SF_Oct11_sed_USG_4_FD_169105 | JGI IMG/M metagenome (GOLD analysis project Ga0224501, IMG submission 169105) | Sediment microbial communities from San Francisco Bay, California, United States - SF_Oct11_sed_USGS_8_1 | ecosystem: Environmental > Aquatic > Marine > Sediment | place: USA... | reverse complement strand
TCCACTGAACTGAATAGCCACAAAGCCCACAAAGCCCACAAAGCGGGTCATAATGGATAGAAATGGATGCCATTGATAGCAATAGAGCTGCAACCTGTAACTAATTAGCTATGACAAAATTACAACCCCGCCATGATCGCAATTACTGATTTTCTTATTGAAGAATCCAGAATATGGATTGAAAAGAATGACTCTGAAATTGTAATGACTAATGAGAAAGATCCACTACAGAGCAAAACTGAGTCCAATAAAAGACTATGAGCTGACCATTGACGTAGAAATTATGACAATGGGTCTGATTAAGGTCAAAAGCAGTTTACTGCCAGTTAGAAAAAATCTATAAGCTGTGTTCGATTGCACTCATGACAATCGTCGGGAATTGGATTGATTTTCCACCAGTTATTTCTTAATAGTTCGCCGAGAAACATCCAGAAATGATCAGTTGAGCCATCCTCCACATACACCTGAATCTGGACGCGAGGTTCATCTTTGTTGTATTGTTGATACATTGCATATAAAACCTGCTGGTCCGTAGCCGCCAAATTCATCCGAATATACTTCTCAGTGCTATTTCTGTAATCCTCGGCTAGTTTTAGTAACAGATCCGCAGTACCTATAAAAAACCCACCAGCGAGCCAGTTGTTCAACTCAAGAAATATCTGGTTCAAAGACAAACCATTGTTGCGGGGGAACACTTGTGTAAAAGCAATCTTCTTCGTATCAAACTTTGGTGGCAAGGTCATCCTGAAGTTATAGTGCGATCCGAGTCCTTTTGGCATATCGCGGAATATTCCTAGATCGCACCAGAGGAAGTATTTTGTATTGAAGTAGTTATTTACTATGGCATGTTGGATCGCATCATATTTTGCGTGCATGGCGCACTGATAAGTACTATGAAAACCTGGAAACTGACTGGGATAGCCAGGCCGTGATAAAATCTCCTTTATTCGAGGCTCCAAGCTAAACCCCCATAACTCAGTTCTGTTCTGGAATAGGATTGTTTTTGTCGGAAACCCGGCTTGATTCCGAATATGCTCAAACTTTCGCTGCATGATTGGATCATCAAAATAAGCTACCACTGGGTTCTCTATGTACGCGTAAGACTCCATGTATCGTGAATATCTCTTGGGATCTTTTGATTGTTCTGGTATTTTATTGGCAACCACACCGATGTTCCAATAAGCCGTTACTACAGTGATGGAGACTATCGGGACTGCTGCGTCAGCTTGTTTAGCACTCTCTTTATTTGGTGCGTGACTTTGTGTAGTGGTGGCTGTATTTGGTGTGTTACTTTGTGTAGTGGTGGCTGTATTTGGTATGTGACTTTGTGTAGTGGTGGCTGTATTTGGCGTGTGACCTGTTGTAAAGGTCTCTGTACTTGGGGTGTTGGTTTGCTTGGGGATCGGTGCCGCATAAATTTCCGCCCAATGCACGGTGGTCTGGTGTATTAAATTCTGTGTTGTGTTTTCTCTCAGTGTGCCGTCCGCTAATAATTTCGAATAACTCAGGCCTACTGGGGAAACAGTCTGATGTGACTGAAAGTATATCAGCGTAAAGATGATGATGAAACTTATGATCGCAAATGCCAGTATAATAAGTCTTCTCGGAGATGAGTGCATAAACGCCATACTTCTGTCCCCTCTAGTCCTACAATTGTAAATATTAGTAGTAAGATAAGGTCTTTTTATTTCAGATGGATGGCATCACTGGGCCAATCGCTTGATTTCAGGATGGTCTATGGTTTACCCTATAGAGTTGATACTCCGTGCGATTTGACCCAAACGAAGTAAAGGAGAGAGCACAGCTTGGGCAATAAAAGTGCAATTGAGCCTGAGTCAACTGGTTCAAAGTCACACGCACTATCTACTGTATATATATAAGGAATCCCACTCATTACTGATTATGGGGGTTATCTGGCAAGGCAGATATCGGCTGGAAACGAGGGGAGTTAATAATGAAAGTTAGCTTGCCCGGGCCAATTCACACTCTACCAGGGCACCCGCTGATTTTGTGTGAAGCACCAGCTACAAGACTGAATGGATGGTCCTGGGAGGTTGGGTGTCGGTCAACCTAAGCCATTTGTTTACGCATCACCCGCCGAAACTCAGCTGCTCTTAACGAAAAGAGCAGCTGGTTGCAGAACCAAGCTTTAACCAACTGGGTTATCCTGGCCCCCTGTATATAAGGGGTAAAGAGTGTGTATATAAGGTAACACTTCTCCTCCTAAATGCCCTACATATCTTCTATGGTGCAGATGATTACTGACTCAATGCTATTTTTTTTGTTCGCCTTAGACCAGGTTTGATCCATAGGCATCTCATGATCATTGTGAGATTAACGGCATTTTTCCAAGGGACACCACTCAGCTCTTAACCATTGTTTCAGTTGTGGCCCTAGCCTTTGGTTATTCCAGACCTATGGACAAGGAAGCGCGTGTGATCAGCCAGGGAAAAATTCCTTGAAATACTTTACCACGGCCATGAAGATGGCAGACAGTGGTGAGATACATTCATTATCCAACTGAACTATCATGACTGACTCAGTAACTAGCACATGACTGACTCAGTAACTATCATGACTGACTCAGCAACTAGCACATGACTGATTCAGTAACTAGCATCATTTCCTCCGCATGTTCTCATTTGAAACATGCCAAAAATTTATTTTTGAATTCTTTTTTTCTGTGCCTTTGATAGATGGCCATACAAAGATTATTGGATCTAACAATCAACCATGAGGATCTCACAAATAAACAACTGTAAGAGCGAACTTTGACTGCACCTTGTGAATTAAACAAAAAAGGCAGAAAAAGTTCGCAGCTTTCTACCAGTGCTCAAAAATGATTCGCGCAATAGGTGACCATGCAAATTTACTGCAGTCATCTTTTGATTTTTTAAACTAGGCTGTGCTAATTCATTTTAGACTAATAATTGTATGGGATACAGGGATATCTCGCGGTTGCGGGAACTTGAGTTCGGATCCCGGTCACTGTGGGCTCGAGTTTCGAGTATGAGTTCCTCACATGTCCTTTTCTTATCCCTCACAGCAAAACCAAGCTTCACTGAGGTGGAAGAGTGATACTGACCCGCTCATGGTGCTCCATACTAAGCTGGTGACTGGTGACTGTAGTCTAGTCCTCCAGCATCCCCATAATGAGCCCCCCAAGCGAGTCAGTGTTGATACTCCGCGTTATGGAGAGGCTTGTTTTAGATTGAGCTTAGTATTAGGAACTCATACTACACAACGGCCGAGAGCCCATTATAGCCGGCTAGGATTTGAATCCAGGCTCCCGCGATTGCGAGCCCCAAGAACTACCAAGGAGTTAATCCACTCCTGACCTCCTCACAGATAAATAATTTTATTGTTGAAATGATGATCTCACCTTGTTTAGTCATAATTTTCACTGTTTTCTATAACCAATAATACCACTTTAGCACTCCCCCTAATGACACCAGACAAATTGTGGACATCGGGCCGCGGCGTCGAGCCGCGACGTCGAGCCGCGAAGTTTATACCAAGACAATGAACTCGACCCGGTTTCCGGGAACACGCTGTTGCATTTCGAACTTCAGTCGGGAGACTAACCCGGCTCTAACTAGTGGGGCCGACACAGGCACTCGACAATTTAATGTGCCAAAAAATAAGCAGAATGAGACGGAGTTCCATCTGCCTTTGTAGAAAAGAAAAAATTAAGCTGTTTTTTTTTGCAAAGAGACATAATACAACACTCCAGCATGACAAAAATACAGTATTGCTGAGTTCGGGGCTCCAGAGTATAACCCTATTAGCCTACCCAGTCGCTAATTGGCTGAGTGACATCCAGCAGTACCATTTATTGGGCGAACGAGTTCAGTGACGGGCACACTGGGAATGGCAGAAGTGTCAAAGTTCGATTCCCACTGTTTTACTTGTTCTAGGTGTGTTGCTTTGGCTATGTGTATTGCTGTGCTACGTATTACTATTAATAAAATTAAATATTGGTATATATGTATATATACTCACTACTTATTGCTCTGTGAAAAGAAGGAGTGATTAACCTTAAGACTGAAGTTGTTTGCTCCTCCTTAGCGACGAGCGGTGTTTTGATATTCCTCTGTCAAGAACTATTGCTGATGTCGAATTGGCTAACGTGAATACTTTCATATGGTTTTTTACACAATGAATCAGCCCCTGATTGGATTAGATAATTCTACACATATAGCGTAAGCATAGTGAAATTTTCTATAACTCTATGGGAGCGTAAAGTTGCACTTGCAAGGTTTACACGAGGACATTCGGGGATGAATCCTGAGTCAATGATCAATGAGAAAAGTCTGTATGGAGCCACGGTGACCGATTGTCAACCGGGGTTCGCGCAACTCTGAAATTTGAGGCTACCTTTTGGACATTACTATAATTATTAAGGTGGTTCGCTGTGGAATTTCCTGCTGAAAAACGAAATAGTTTGAGACAAACATCTTGTTTCAACCTAAGTTCAATGGAGTGTGGACCCACATGATTTTTGTTTGTCATCACTTCATAAATATTCATTGAAGGGTTCCATAGATGGACAGCCTTGTATAAACCTAGCAACTATGTTTACCAACTACTTAGAAGATTTTGAAAAAATTATCTTTGCCTTAGATAGAACCGGGTTCATGCCTTTCGCATCAGTGACATAAAGGAAGGGACTAACGACTGAGCCTGGGAATCCCCTAATTGACCAATCAGAGCGCGAGCTGGTTACAGCTACGAGCGTTCCGTGCAAATGGCCGTAATCTAATTAGCGTGACAAAACATGGTCCTTATGCATCAAGTACCACAAGATGCATCTATTCTCAACTTTATTTTACCCATGAGATGACAAGAACATAGTTACCTTGCCTGAGGTGTAACAATTGATTGATAAATACACAGATAAGACGGCAAAATGGCTAACTAAATTACAAATACACCTTCACGCAGGTTTTGTGACCGGTTTATAGACTGAAAAGTAAAATTAGTCAATAGAGAGTAGTCTAGATTGAAAGCCAATGCTCGATTGGCAAGAGTTATAAGGAAAACAGAGCAATCCGAGCAGTTGTTTGCTCTACAAGCCCGCGAAATTCAAACTTTAGGCCACATTTCCCATAAATATCCGTTGTTTTTGTGCTCAGTTTTCTTTTCAACGGTTGACTAAAAATGAACAATTCTTGTATAATATGTTAGAGTCATATCATTTCTCTGGAAGTCTAAAAAGATGTTTATAGTATCATGATAATTTAAGTCAGAAAACCACTCCTAACTTTGATGGCTTTTGAGAAAATCATCTAGCCTATGATATAGCGAGTCAAGTTATCTAGGTTAGGCAAGGCATCCGTTAGCAGACCGCGTTGAATGATTCACCATAGCGGACTAACAGATATAAGCAGTGTCACTCGCGACTCGCCACTGGTGTACTAGTGAATAGTTAGCAGCAAAGATTCAATAAAATTCCAAAAGGAACATATAAATCATTAAGAAAGCTATCAACTAGTAGATTAACTGAACGGAAGCATATTGCGAGTGTGATCAGCGATGTAAACAAACGCAACTTGCATCTGATTCAGCATGCAAAGATAACTCCGTACTTAAGACGCACATAGCGCACGCGAAAGGGGCTTCCAATGCTCAGTTGTTAGTCCCTTCCTTTATGTCACTGGTCGGGCGCCAAATCAGACGCAAACTGTGTCCGGTGCGAGGCGGACCAGACGGCCGATGGAGTGGAAAAGTGCCTTATCTGTCGTTACTGCCAACTGCGGAGAAGTTTAAAATGCAAAATATACCATTGAAAACAAATTTATAAGTGAGGGATTATTTGTGAATAATCTCTATTTCGTTTTGTATCTGGACAAGCAGTTTGTGTGAGGTATATAGCCATAGACTTATAGCTCCCATTACACTGCAGGGATTTCGTTAAAAGTGACATATGTGAAGCACACTGTCAATGTATTTCGACAAAAATCTGATTTTTTTAGATCTTAACTCAAGACTTCGTGAATATGACTTCATTCATCATAGGGACGTAAAGATTTTAAATGATGTGAGTCACAGATATAAAAGAGACACTAATACACAACACAAGAAGCAGGATGCCATTCATGAGTTGCATATAGAAACGCTTGGGAGGTAAGAGTAACTCAAAGTTTTAAATTTGGTACTTGTTCTTTGAATTGATTCGCTGAACACTGTCATTTAATAATTTCTTGCATAGATAACCTTAAAAAAGACAATGTTTCTTCTTCACATTAAGGTCCACAAAAATTGGAGATTCTGTTTAAGCGGGTTTGGTTTCGTCTCCGCATACTTCAAAACTGTAAGGGTTCTGTTTTTTTTATCATAGTTGCCTCTTTTACACCGATCTGTTGTTCTCCTTGAGTAGGAAATTTCACTAAAGAAAAAACTTTAGGCTGAAAGTCGGACTATGATATCAATGAATTCAATTTGCAGGGAATTTAAGCTTATACTAACGGAGAACAAGGACATCTTTTCTCCTGGCTTCAATATACAAACTGTAGGAGACAATGGAGTTGAGCCGTTCACAGATTTTGATCCCCATGGTTTCCTTAAAGGAATTGTGGCAGGTACGGCACTAAAGTTTGTTAAAAATCAGCGCTGTTGATTTCCAGGTGCATGGGGATGATTTTGCTTTATCATGCCTTGATTTTTTTCTTGTATCTTCAGGCTACCTTGCAGCAGTTATAAGATTCACGCTAAGCACCACATTATGTCAATGTGTACTACTATTGTTTGTTTTATTTGTAAAGCTAGACTACAAATTATTTAAATTTTATATGCGGCCCAGTGTTAAGCGACCCAAGTAGCCACCAATCCTGAGCCAGAACATTCATGCAAGAAAACCAAAACTTGGAAGACTGATTAAAGTCTATGTCTTGCGATTTGAAGGCATATTTGAAAGTGAGCATGTCGCGCTTCTGTGTGCGTTTATTATTTCCGTGAAACTAGTCGCATCCAAAACTCAATTTATCTGTCTTGCATCTTGAAATATATTTTCTGAATTTTTTAAAGGCGAGACTGACTCCGAAGTTTTTTTATACTGGGAGAATGACGAAGCCATAAACGCTAAGATAATCACGTCAGCTGAAACCTACTTCATAGAGGTAAATTCTATTCAATCTGACAACATGAGAAAACTCGCTGATATTCAATAGGTGATGACAAACATAATTAAATAGATCTCGAACCATTCCACCAGCTGTATGAAACAACAATCATTCAATTAGCCATGTGAGCTAATACTTCATGTCTGTTAAGGTGTAATTAACATATGATTTAATGTGCATACTTGCGTGTAAATGCTGAGTAAGTTCGAATCGTCTTGTAGCCGTCCGATAAACACTTACCTAACTCTCCCAATTATACAATGATTTCATACAAAGCGTCAGCCCTCATCCGACATGAAAAAGACAATAATCACACAGCGATCTGCGGTGGTGTGAGACACGCCCCTTCTATGAATACCAAGGGCGAAACAATCCAGTACAAAGAACCAATAGGTGTGTATGCATAACATTATCGACTAAGATTACCACATATACCTCCATAACCCTCCAAATACCTACATATGTTTCCATATTCTTCCATATGCCTCCCTATACCTTCATGTGTCCCCATATACCTTCATATGACTCCATACTACTCTAAATATCTCCATATGCCTCAACCATAAGCTGTGGAATCATCACCTCTTTGCAATATAAGATAGAACTGTTTGTTTCAGGGAGATCTAAGCGGCAAGCGGAGAACAGGCCTAAGGACACTTGTGGACTGTTGTTAGTTATCGATTATAAGTTTTTACAAGAGATCATGGGCGGTGATAAAGCTAGAGCTTCCAATTATGTGGTGAGTGTCCTAAAGATTCAACTAAATTCAAAATGCCATTTGCACCCTTGGTCATGGTCCAAAGAAGCTGTATTGGTTATGCTAGCATAATGTATGATATAGAATTGTAGTCTTATTGGTATTATACCTAGAAATAGTGGCACTATGTTTTGTAATTTCAGGTGGATCTCGTGTCACGGGTGAATTCCATCTATCGCAGCACTACGTTTGGCCAGTACACCGGTTATGGTCTCCAGATAGAATCGGTAACATAACAACTTGTAGTTCACCGCCAGAACCTTTCTGTAGTTTATATACTTGTGTTCTTTTGTCATTTCTTAAAACAAACAAATTTCTTCATTTTGGTTGACATTTTCTATATCCTCCAAAGATTGTCATCGGTTGAAGGACTGTTTGGGTGGGGTTGGGTTAGATGGGGTATTCTGCGGTTGAGTGGTTTGAGGGGGGTGAGGTGGAGTGAGGTGAGGTGAGGTTGATTGGGGTTGACCGTGACCCCTTCTCGTACAGGCCTTCATGGTCCGACCTCCTTTCTGTACTTTTCTGTCATTATGCTTATCCTGACTTGGTTTGTAGATCAGCATCCATACTTCATACTCAACAGATGCCCATCATTATAACTTTGATAGGGGTACCATACAGGAAGAAGATAGGAATGCAGAAAAGAACCCTGTTAATGTTCTGCTTGATGTAAGAATAACTGTCATGGCCGTCACTGTCTGCCTCTTTCTCCGCCTCTGTTCCTGCTCGCTTAGCTTTAATACAGCTGACAGCTAGAAATACTGCCACTGTGTCTCTCACAACTCTGGTAATGCATTGTGGGATGCTCTTTATTAGTAACTTGGAACAGAAGAGGTGGAAGAAAGATCACAGTGATGGCCATATTTTGTTTTCTAACCAATCACGCAAATCCGATTGTTCCTTTCAGATTGTGTTTGACATGCGGCAGTCATGTAATAAAACGCGTACTTGTCAATCGTTCCCGAGCAATTGTTTAGCTAGTGGCTGCAATGAACAACAAATGCTCAATGTAAGATCCGCATGTGATCCCATTATTTTAATCCTCCTTTGGCTTTGTACTGCTTGTGCATTGTCACTGATCGGTGGGAGAGGAGCTTCGCTTTATTCGCATGCTGTGGCAACTAGCTATACGCTGCCAATGTTGTCTTATGTAGATTTCCCTTCCACTAACCACAGTTCTACACCCTCACTGTATTCCTTTGTCAGGTGGCTGGCGTTTGCAGAACTTATTCGTCATTTGTGTTCCAGGCGTTTGGGCGAGTTGATAAGTCAGGGAACATCAACTACGAAGCGTTCTGTCTAGCCCATCTGTTCACAGCGTACGCCTTCAAAAATGGAGTTTTGGGCCTTGCTTATATCGCCTCACCTTTGAAGTCTACATACGGTGGAATCTGCTCCCGATGTGAGTACCAACTGGATGAGGAGCTGGGGGATACCCAAGGGCGACAATAACAGCTGCTCTTATACGAGTCAGCTGAAATCTCACCAGTAACAAAGGACTCTAAAGAAATAGCCTTTCTTTAAAGCTTTACAAAGGCTTTAGCAAATGTCTTTACAAACTATGCTGTCGCCCAAAACCATAGAGTTCAGCGGACTATTCAGTTCACCAATAAAGGTTTATCTTGGCATCTCATTTCAAAACCAGAACAGAACTAGTAGCTGTGCTTGGTGCGGTAAATGGCAGACCAAAATATCGCACTGGTTGACCTGATTAGAATGCTCGACTACTTCTAAATTGATTTATAGCTCATGTTTTCATTCGCTCAGCCATTAACCGCCCTCTGTTGAATTCCTGATAGACCTTTGACATCTCGTATAAAATCAGACTGACTTGAACTGTAGGCCTATGTAGCTCACCCGAAAACTCGCCTTAAACTGTGTATAAACACAACTGAAGTTGTGACAAGCCGTTCCGCTGGACAAACATATCTTTATATATTACAGCTTATTACGATTCTAATCTTGGCTCCAGTGTCTATTTAAACACTGGATGGAGTACTGCCAAGAATAAAGGCAACGAGAAAATTCTTACCCAGGAAGCTGAGATTGTTTTGGCTCATGAGATCGGTAAGCTCTTTCCATTAGTACCAGCTAGCAACATGATTTGATATTATGGGGTTTTTTTCTCAACCATAGTCTGTACTTTGTTAGTGGGCACTCTGCCGACCTGTCCGGACCAAGCGTGGCAAAAATGACTCGATCTTCGCTCCATAACACTACAAAAAATGTGGATATCAAAGAGGTGTAGACAGCCGGGGAAAAACTCCTTGAAGTACTCCGCCATGACCGGGAATTGAACCCGGGCCACGAAGAGGACAGAAAGTGAGATACATTCATTCTCGTACTGGACTATTATTACTCACTTATGCCTAACAAATAAGCTACAATAAGTATTATGGTTTTTTAGGCCAACGATTAGAGATAGAATCGGGAGCAACGCCAGCAGTTTGGTGGCTCCCTCGGTTTGATAACATTTCTCTTCTTATGAGACTTGCTTTTCACTTCCAGCCGACAATGCTGGTCTAAGTTCATAGGCTTATCCTCCATGTAGTTATGTATTTAACGATAGGTCAAGATATATGTATATTATTAGAGCAAAAGTTTATGACTCATCTGAAAGAAGTTTCGCTTATTTACATCTTGTTGCAGTTGCTGTTCACAAACATTTTTTAGCATGGTGAATCAGAGTCATCGAGTAAGGTAGCCACTGAGCTGTTCCTATTACTGCTGAAGTTGGTGTGCTTGCATTGTCAGGAGTTCTCCCTGAATTTGTTTTGGCTGAGCAGTATTTGCGAGTAAGCTCGTTGCTTGTGAACATAGGGGAGAATAACTCTATCCAGGGTTATAAGGTTTTTAGCTGAGGAATAAATGACAAGCCTATATTGTTGGTTGTAACATTAGGTGCATTCACGTGCTCGCGACCGAAATTTTTTCAAAACCGCGACCGTGTTGACCGAAATTTTTGAAAAAATTTCGGTCACGAAATAACCGAGCACGCGAATGCACCTATCAGTTCAAATATACATTTTCAGGGCATAACTGGGGAAGTGAGCATGACCCAGACACCACGGAATGTGCTCCATCTACAAACGGCAAATACATCATGTATACATACGCTGTGAGTGGCTTCCAGGCCAACAACAAAAAGTTCTCAACGTGCAGTGAGGCGTCCGTGAATCAGGTTCTTCGTAGCAAATCTGGACTGTGCTTTAAAGGTGAGCTCACTAGTGAAATAGAAACAAATGGCCAGTTATGACTTGCAGGCCCACTAACTGTCTAGATGTATTCTGGTACTGAACTCACAACTGCATGAAACATTGAATATATTTTGGGAGATGCCAACTCTCTGAGTGGAGGCTACCAATTGGTTTTAAAATTTACTTCTTCTCTGGTCATAAACATGAACTATAGTAGGGAAAGTTGAAAATGACACGGCTTTTTTGTTGCTGGTGGCCAAACCTATGAGTTCCTGCAGTTCAAAGATTGCCAATGTGTTAAAATTGTGGTTCTTTTAGATTCAAATCAATCGTAGACCACTATCACATACCAAACCTAGTGTTTCTAACCGGAGATAGGCACTCACCATGTAAACTTTTTGGCATACCTCCGAATGGCTGCTAGAGCCCTTTAGAGCCTTTAGGATTACAGACGAAGAAACCCATGGTTTGCTGAATCTGTGAAAGAATCTAGTAGACAACAGGGGTTTAGGCGAGGATTTCATGACTGCCATGAGAGGCCAAGCTGAAAGGGGCTTTTGGGTGAAAAGTTTACACAGCGCGTGCCTATCTCCGGGTTAGTACCACTGAGTTGGCATGTGGAAATAATCTACATGATCCGATCCTGAAAGAATCACAATTCTAAAACATTGGCATGCAGATTAAGTCAAGTTTGAACTGCAGAAACTCATTAGTTTGACCACCAGCAGCAAAAAGGGCACGCATGTTTTCAACTTTCTCGCCTATAGTATTCAGCACTCAGTACTCGGCAGATAAAAATATGCCTGGCTTTGGAGAGTTTCGCTTGAAATGTTGGCTTAGCTCTCAAAAAGTTTGATCACCTAGGCCGTATATCATAGAGAAGTCACTAATTTTCTGTGTCATCGTCCCCACCAGCAGGAAGGGTTTTCCATTTGTTTGTAGAGATGACTTCCCGCACCGAGGGTAATTTCCGGGTGGATGTCGGCGAGGACTGTGATGCCGGTATTGCCGGTGATACTTGCTGCACTTCAGCCTTCACATTCACTAGAGGCTCGGATTGCAGGTGAGAGTTTCTACTAACATTCTGTGTACCCAACCTGCGGCTCGAAGAGGGGTGGTGTGGCTTCTCCCAGTGTGCTGGGTAAGTATACCCAACAATCTCCTCTTTCATCATCTCCAGACACAGATAGCAGATGAGCTCATATGATTGTTAACTTTTCTCCTGAAAACGAAAGTATTCTGGGCTTTTCCTAACATGTATGTGTACATCTACCTAGGTGAATAAGTGGGTTCCTGCTGTAATAATCTAAGCGGAGCTTAGAAGAACGATTTTCTGGCTCCCACGAGACAGGGCCGCCAAAAATTGCAGTTCTTTTTGGGAAAATATGTTGAACCCATCCGATCTAATACATTCTGTCTCAATGTAAAATATTGGCTTCGATAGAAATATCAACAAAGGATAACGGGATAGCTCAGTGGTAGACCGCTGAACTCACAACCGTGAGAACCTGGGTTCAAATCCAGGTCACATTGGGCAACCATTGTGAGTGCGAGCTTCGAAGTGCTGCTCCAAAAAGCCTCAGGCTTAGGTGGTCCATTGAGGGGGTTAAGCTGTGGCCAAAACTGTTGTCACTTGTTTTCAGATTATGAAACCTTCCATGAACAAATTGGCTCAATACCCAGCTCAAATGGAAGCTCAGATATAGCCCTATCCATTGCGCATACTTGGAGCACTCGACGATGTATTTTCAGACCGTCGACGCAACAGAATTGACCTCGAGATAGGAAATTGACACAGAGAAAACTATAGAAATAGGGTTTCAGAGTGCAGTTTTTCACCTCTGTCAGCGAGTGTTAGTGCCATTATTGCACAATGTTAGAGTCCTGAATGCTCCGGTATCTATCTAGGGCACGGAAAACTCAGCAAAGCAAAAGAAAAAGACCACCCGCAACCGCTGCAATGAATGCGAAGTTGCCACCCTTTAAGAGTGGGGAACACAACTCCGCAAGTGCATCGACCCTCTGCCCGTCTTCTTTTCATACCACCTCTCATCACCCTCAATATCTGCTTGCAGTACAGTGAATAATGTCTGCTGCAAGGAAGAAGGATCTCGATGCACCATCGCTAAAGCTGATGGGAAACTATGTGCATCGACCTCTGAACTCACGTGTGACCTAGAGTCTCACTGTGATGGCCAGAGCGCTCAGTGTCCACTTCAATACAAACCATCTGGCAGCACTTGTCAGCACGCTTAGTGAGTAACTTAAAGTGAAATGCGTTAGTCTGTTTTGATTTTGATGATCATGCTATTTTAGGCAGAGAAGTTTAAGACAGTGTGGTCTTTTCTGCGTTGGTGCTCAAATCGAAGAGTTTGTGCAGTTCAAAGTTTTCGCATTGTGATTCTTTTACCATCACTATAGACTGTGCAGACAACTCCCACATGTCCAACTTCAGCCGGGGGAAAAAGGATAAATTGTCCCTTCCAACGATCCTAGTACAAGACTGGAAATTAGTGAATGTTATCTGGTAATCTCGTGAAGATAAAGTTCATTAGTTAGTTAGTCCAATTGAATGCAAAATGGACTGAAAAAGCACCTTATGTGTACTCAGTTTCGCCTGTATAGAGCATTATCTGCTTGTTTTACAGTGGCAGATGTAAGAGGCCTTCGAACAGTCAGCCTTCACTTTGTGTCCCATTTCCTGATGCGATCGGCATGAAGCAGTGTACTTGCTCATCAGGTAGGCTCATTGCCCATCATAGGTAGATTTCTTGTGTCAGGTTACGATAAAATAGAGAATCCTTAACTCTCCTTATCTGTTCCCCGCACCCAAACACTTCCATTTGTTTAGTCTTGGCTAACATCTTGAGAAAAAAAGGAAAACAACATTTGGCTGGCACCTACAGAGGTTCATTGGTTTTGACATGATCGGTTTATACATAGTTGTAAATCAGCTCAGTGCTTTGTCAACCATCGGCGATGATCCCTGAAGTCTACTAAAATCTTGCGTATAGAGCAAAGACGAACGACTGTCTTGCTAGGCTTGTATGAGGCCGTTCGGTGAATATTTGTGAAGTAAAAACGAACAAAAATTGTTTGGCTCTATGCTGTGTCGACCCCATGTTGAACCAAGATATTCATTCAATGTTCATCTCGAATTATTTCGTTTCAGACAGGAAATTTCAAAGCGAGTCACCGTAATAACCGTGGTAACACCCGGTGGTCGGTGCGAGACTCCAAGAGGTTTCCTTGCATCTTGCTTCTCAATTCGACAATTGTTCGCCACGGCTCCGTACAAACTTTTCTCGTATAAACGTAGCATCTATGCGCCGTAAAATATTTTTGGGGACCTCTCAGATATTTGATGTGTATCGGACAACTAAGTGATACTCGCGTGGTTCATAACCAGACCCACTGTGAAATTTCAAAGAATTTAGATCACAGAACAAGTAAAATATGCTAAACAGGAGGCTGTTGGGACCAATAGCCTTTGCCGTATGGAGCCAATTCACACGGTTTGCATTGTTTGCATACATTCGATTGAATTTATTAGAAAAATTACTTCGTATTAATCTCCCCGCTTGGAGTCTATAAAATTAGAATTCATGTGTCAGCTACAGTCCATGTTAACAGCTAACTTGACTATCCACCCTCTTTTGCAGATGACAATGTATGCACTCTGTGTCATGAGGCATCAGGCAGTGGAACCTGCAAACCATTCAATTTTGATAGGGACTTGGGTAGTTATGTTTACAACTGTCAAGGCGACAAAATGTGTCCACGGTCAGATACTGGCTTTGTAATAGAAAAATACACCAAAGCATCATTACCTATGGCAAATGAGACTGCGTACGTGATATTGTGGAACTCAACCTGCCCGGGAGGTGTCTGTAATCGTCAGGTTAGTTTCTGGCTGAGCCTTGTAAAGTCACCATCACAAACCTGAGTCTTTATATTCCATTGGTTAAAGGGGTTATGCCATGGCCAAAAGTGTCTTCACTTGTTTCCAGATTCTGAAGCCTACCGTGAAGAAATGGGCCCAATACCCAGCTCAAATGGAAGCTTAGATATAGCCCTATCCACTGCGCACACATAGAGCCCTCAGTGATGCACTTTTCAGTCAGTCGACGCAACAGAATTGGCCTCGAGATAGAAAATTAACACAGAACTGTCGCTGTTTGTATGGATTTCTCGACTTACGAGCTGATGTTTGGAAAACTATTTTGCAGGAGCGTACTAGACCTGTAGTAACCTAGTCCGAATAGAGAAAATGTTCAACAGAAATATAGCAGTTTTTATTAGGTTACTATGTTTTAGCAATTAGATCCCATTTTCTTTCTATTTGGGCCATTCGGACCAGTTATTCGAATGTCCGATATTCACTTTTTGGAAAAAGACCACGCGCTATTGCTGCAATGAATGCGGACTTGCCTCCCTTGGGAAACACAACTCCGAAAGTGCGTCTACCCCTGACCGTGACATAACCCCTTAAGTCTACCTAAAGACTAACAAAAATTTTAAAATGTCAGATTTTTTTAATAGTTTCTGTACATAGACTCTGGTAGGCTACATGCTTAGGGTCAATTTAAACCAGTCTTCTTTAAAAGCAGGCGGTTCACATGAAGAGTAAAGTTGTGTACAATGATACCCAAATATTTTGTGCATGAAACATCACACCCCTCAGAAAAGGACTACACAAAAAGACATATAGAAGTGATATACCAGCTCTTACAAATTAGTCCCCATTTTATGAAAGCTAGAATGACTCCGCTCTTCTGTTGTCTTTCAGGGAGTTTGCGAGCGTCAATCCACAGACATAGTGGCTCGATTCTGGGAGTTCCTCACCCACCTCGATCCAGATGCCGTTGGTATGTTCACATTACAATCAAGCTTTTCCCAGAGGTATTGGTGCCTTTTAATGATTGAGCGTGTAGCGAGTCCATTTCGCTCTAGTGTAATCCATTTTCTGGCTAAACTTTCTAAAATTTGCGAGCTTGTTACACAAGATGTAAACACATCCAGCCACATAAAAGGTAATCCGATGGCACTAACCGCAGTTGTCAGTTCGAGTTAGGACTAAAGGTTCGACATATGCCCAGCAAATTATCATTACCCAGGCAGGGACCATGAAACTTGGTTTGAGTTAAGCAAGTGTTCGAGTTATCCGAGGTCGAGTTAACTGAGTTTCACTGTATAATACAATAATATATAA
>Ga0224501_10001904_pt1 | contig 16292 bp, 10 predicted proteins | sample SF_Oct11_sed_USG_4_FD_169105 | JGI IMG/M metagenome (GOLD analysis project Ga0224501, IMG submission 169105) | Sediment microbial communities from San Francisco Bay, California, United States - SF_Oct11_sed_USGS_8_1 | ecosystem: Environmental > Aquatic > Marine > Sediment | place: USA... | reverse complement strand
GCATGTTTGTATGAAGAGAGGCAAGAAACCTTGACAATTTGTTGTGTTCATACACATCATGCATTTTTATTGTAGCGTTTATCACCCGCTGACAGAGAGAATACGAGCAGTCTGAAAGTGGAATCACGACTTAACGCTCCCCAAAACCAATGTAAGTTTGCAGTTATACTTTCTGTTCCAGCAAGTCATTTTTATTTGGGTTTCTACGTGCTAATCTCTCAAATCAATCTGTCCATTCAGCACCGCAGACCTACATCGGACGTTGTAGATTATACCCATGGGCTAATATATAAGCGTGCCTTTATCTAGAGACCACTTTTTTTGCAAAAATAATTCGGGGTCTCACATGTACGTGTACATATACCCTATATCTCGACAATACTACTGTACTTGTCTAATTTCAATATAATGCACCTCAAGGTCAGACTCCAAAAGAATGACAATAGACATAGAACCAGAAAAAGAAGTCTATGTGCTCAATCAAGATTCCATGTAGTCCTATATGTTCATGAAGTGTATTCATTCCAACCCCTTTCAGGTCTTTTGTTCGATCAAAGGTATGATGCAGGAGAGCGGATTGCGTTCTATAGTGATGGATTTTGAAAAAGGTGAGTTTGTACTATGTCAGTATAATCTAGCGCAACAGTGGCCACAAGTAGCTTGTACCCTTAGGGTAGGGACCTTCAAATTGTTTTGATCGTGTGGTATGGTATATGAGTTTTGGGTATTTCATCGCTGTAAAGCAGACCTTTGCTTTTTGTAGCAACATGGAAGGCAGCGTGGCAAATTTTTCGAACAAGATGCGACCCTCCGAGGCTGTCACTTTCATCTCCAACAGGCCTGGTATAGGCAAATTCAACAACTGGGCCTTTCTAAAGTATACAGGTAGTCATACCAATATACATACGGTACCTAGGCCTACTACATGTATTACATGTAACTAACTAGGTTGTATGCTTCTACGCTGTCAACAATTTTTAATGACCATTAATTCGTGGAATTGCATCATGTGAGTAGTGAGTAGGTGCGGTAGTTTTTTATGTGACAACAAAAGACAAACTAGCCTGCCAAGTAGGCCTATCACAGCTGGGTGGTAAGCTACTGGCTGTTACAAGAACTGGTACTATCAGTTGGGTACCATGTAGTAAATATTTACATTTTTACTGAGGAGACAATCATGTAGAATACTGAACTGTTTACAGCGCTGGAAGTCGGAAAGGGAAAGCCTTGCGGAGGGGGATGGCACTCGCCTACCTACCTGTTGCCAAAATCCCTGCCGCCATTACCTTGTTGATTCTTCCGGAGAGATTCCGTGTTTACCTTCAGGAGACATGGCTGACAACCTGGACCCCGGACTCGTGGTCGGTCTATCGACAAGGTGTAAGCATAAACAATGACACCGAAGGCTGGCACCGCAGATTCAACAGTATTGCGGTGAACAGAGGGGCTCCTGAAAATTTTCTAGTATTTTGTAGACATTTCTTTATTGTTCCTTAGTTTTTTATAATTTATATAATAAATAGTTACTTAGTTGAACTTGAAGTTACTAGCAGTTCATTCCCAGAGGCCAGAGATTCGCAGAGGGCTCTGGTTCATTTACACTGCAACATACATTTACAAGAAGTACATACAAATGACAAACAATTACATACAAATGACAAACAATTACATACAAACAAATTAACAAAACAAGGGTTGGATAGGGTAGGAGTTACAGCAGGAGTTACTTCTTATTTCCTTGTCTATGAACTATGAATGACTGGATGAGTACATGATATGTTAGTGTCAGTAAAGAGTAAAGCAATATTATTTATTACCTCAAACCTGTTTTTCTTTTGTCAGTAGGTACCAAGGAAGGATGTTATTGTTAGGGTAGGTACCTCTATGCAGAGCGCTTGATGGGGCTGCATCCACTTGCACAAATCAATTGCATTGCCACCCTTGCTTCCCCCCACGTAGCCATTTGACTTGTTCCTAGTTATGCCGCCCTTTATTCCTATCCGTGCCGCTTTTTATTCATGTCTATCATTGTACTGTAATCCGAGTGCGGCTAGCCTACGCATGCACAGCATAGTTACTACTGCTACTAGTACTAGTACTACTACTACTAGTACTAGTACTACTACTACAGTACTACTACTAGTACTACTACTACTAGTACTACTACTACTAGTACTACTACTAGTTACTAGTTACTAGTTAGGCCTAGGGACACTCAACTGTATTTTTCCAGCATTACCAAAGAAAGGGAAACGTCTTGTGTCTCACCGTAAAGTTTTTCTCAAGACTTGAAGATAGATGAGATAATTTCACTCACTGGTCCTATTCATTCTAGTTAGTATCACTTGGCTGCTAACTATATTATTGTAACTTAGCTGGCCCATGGCATCACTCGCGCCAGTACGCGAACCACGTGAACGCAGATGAGGGACACTTATTCCGGAAGTCACGTGACCCTATTTGTTATTGCGTCGCTTGGAAGTCCAGAATTGAGAAAGGAAAAGCAAAAAGGTAGTAGATCGCTCGGTTTGTTCTAGGCATCTAGCAGGATATTACTCAGTATGGGTTGCGATTTAGGTAAACTTTTTGGCACTGCAGCATCTCGAATACCATTGGCGGACGAAGAAGAGGAGGATGTACCACAGTTCTCTTGGAACAGAGCTCCAAAGGCGGACATGAAAGACTACACATTCGACGGACTCCAGAACGAAGTCGCTGGGAAAATGCCTGGAACGGTCAATGGAAATCAGTTTGTCATCAAGGATTGCGAAAACGCGGATATTTATATATTTGATTATTGTGGCACAGTAACTGTTGATGATTGCAAAAACTGTCGTCTCTTTATTGGACCGATAAAAACCAGTATATTCATTCGTGATTGCACAAATATTGTGATAGTCACAGCTTGTCAGCAATTCCGCACACGAGACTGCAAAAAGCTGGACGCGTTTCTATATTGTGTGACTCAACCTATCATAGAAGCAACAACTGGAGTCAAGTTTGGGTGTTTCCAGTTCCAATACCCAGAACTCCGGGAACAGTTTCGTGCTGCTGGGTTAGGTTTCTTTAACAATAATTGGAATAATATCCATGACTTCACACCCGTGCCAGGAGAAAGCAACCACGGAGTCATTCGCGATTATGATACACTCTCAGCCTATCTGCCGCTTCCTTCCATTGAGCCTTTCAATACTGTGCCCATTCAGACAGATTCCAAAAGCAGTGTTATACCTTTCACCGCCGGCGTGAAATATCGACCTGCTGGCGAATCATGCCTGATTGCCGTATTTTCCCATGCTGATCAGGAGCAGGCTGTCAGAAGAATCTTGTTAAGTGTGCCCGATCTCTGCCTAGTTAGGACTGTTGAGATGAAGCTCTCCGATGTACAAGTAAAGAATGTTTTCCACTCCGATTCTTACCTCCGTATTGCAACAATTGGAGACACAGTTTTTCTAGAGTTCGTTGGAAGCGACCCTGTATCAAAATGTAGACAAGCAATAGAAGGCATGTCTCGGGAACATTTACATGTCAGTGCTGATGTGGAGGCAGCATCGCGTGAAGTCAATGGACTCAACAGCCTAACGGAGATGCAGATGGCAGTATGATGCACTTTTGTTACAAATAATTTATTATGTACAATAGTAGTAAGATGTGAGACCATTTATCTCTTTTGTTAGTATTCCTCTCTCAAGATATTGACATACCTGCATGTATCATAAAAGAATCTTCTATTACTAGATCTCTACACTAGGCAGTATAACCCAATACAGTATATGGTGAATGGTAAAACACAGTCCAGTGAATGACCTTCAGAACAAAGTGTCACTCTCACAACGTCTATTCGCAATACAGATCAAAAATGGTGGTTGTGAGACTCAGAAACTTGACGGTTTTATAAAAAATAAATATGATGACTTCCCCTAGAACATATGGTAATGACTAGAGAGTCTATATGCAGCGATAAACAGGCCCAATTAGCTTGTAATCTTTCGAATAATTGAAACTCTGTATCACTTGGTACTGCCTTCCTGCCAGTGCCTGGCCCCTATCTGGGCCAAGAGAAGGTTCTCTAACTCGGTTGGTAAATAGTGAAGACCAACCAAGAAAAACTTTAGTGAACGAGATCCAGGCAAAAAGTATCCGAAACTACATTTGCTTGAATAACCATGTTCACCTGAAGCATTGCAGTTCAGCCGCAAACACCCCAAAGGCTGGAGCGATGACCTGTAATTAGTTGTCGCTGGGCACCGACATAGTGCACTTTAAATCTGAAAGCCCAGTACGAATCCAGCTTGATATACATTGTATGGGTTCAAGCTTCAAATAGACGTACAAACAACGGGCAACATCAACACCAGCCATTCGTCAGCAGTCAGCAGAAATTGGCACCCATCAATCTCTCCAGGCTGCATTATGGAGGCGCTAGTATGTAGCGTCCAGCAACAGCATTACCTCAGTTGGCAGCTAATATATGGCTACAGCACAGTTTTTTACGAACATTTTGGGAACATGATGTAAAGGATAAGGTTTATTGGTTATTACAGCAACAAAGGTCTTAATGCGACCGGTCATTGCAAAAAAAGAGTCTTTTTACCCCGTGAAGGGAAAGAGTGATGAGTGTTATTTAGGTACTGGGAAACACAGTTGTGCCCCTAGATATTTTAAAAAATCATGCATAATTCACTTGCCTAACAGTACAGCCACATGTCACTGATCAGCGGAAGGGAAGGCATCGGTGCAGTGTGTGGGATGAAACGAACAATGAAATATCAAATCAGATCGGAACTGCAAGATTGCATATGATTTTCTACGTGAGAGCGGGTTAAAACCAGATACTGCTATTTAGTGATAATACTGCTCTTATGAAGTTGCAGATGGCATTAAAAAGTAAACAAAATTGGCTTCCGGGATGGGGGGGGGGTGCAAGTCAAAATTTTTGGCCAACACCAAATTGGTTATTTCGATCATTTCCCAGGTTCAGAACAAGTGGGTTTGTCCTCTGCACACTCCCTGTCGATTGTGGTGCCCGCTGTGTAGCCCGCTGTAGTATCCGCTGTGGTGCCCGCTGTGGTATCAGCTGTGTAGTCCGCTGTACTATCCGCTGTGGTGCCCGCTGTGGTATCCGCTGTGTAGTCCGCTGTAGTGTCAGCTGTGGTACCCGCTATGGTGTCCCCAACAGCAGCTACTTTGCTAGATCCCGCATCTACCATCTCAGCAGTAGATGCAGTTTCGTCCCCTCTACCTTTTTTGTCAGCACCGCCGTAGTTTGCAGGAGTTTCCGCCTTCCCATCCATTTCATTCTCTCCAACATCTACCATCTCCTCAGCAGTTCCGCTCACTCCATCATTATTTTCAGTGTCAACTGGAGTCTCCGCCCTCTTATTAAACTCTGCTAGCACTGAGGGTATATCGGGATTACTACATTCACCCATCTCCGACGGCCTCTGTTCGATGGGATCTTCTGCTTCCAAGAGGACTGTATTACGGAGAAGAGGTACTACGAGGCAGGTGATGTCATCATGGGAAGCGTATTCACCGCTGTCGAGAACCCAGATATTCCGGTCATCGCGTCGCCGCCCCCGAGCCCGGTTCACAAGAGCCTGTGCAGCTGATATATACCTAAAATGACGGGTATTTTAAAATGAATAAAAATCCAGAATGGTGTACGGCTATTGCAAATCAAACAGATCGACAGGTTTCCAGCTTTCAAGCCCTGAATAACCTGTTCCAGGAGTACACAAAAGAATATGGGTAAACTGATTGTCGTATTCCAGTTGGCGTTGCCTAAAACCAACCTTAAAACTGAGACAAGCGCATATCTCGCTCTTTGCATACTCTCTGTACTGTACTTACTTTTTTAGTACAAAGTGAAATTCTTTACTGGAAAAATCAAACCATGAAATAAATCTTTTACCAACCAGTTGATAGATCTATTTCGCAGGTAGCCTTGATTTTCCTACAGAATCTTGGTTAATGGTGAAATCCACCAATGGTAAGAAGTGATGGTGTGCCTTTACCAGGTTTCTAAATGATGTCTAGTAGGGAATTGGTCTACAGTAAGACATTCTTTATTCATCGGAGTATAAACGATCTTCCCTCACCTGGTTTTGTCATCGGCAGGTCTGTCACACAACACATCTCTAACCAGATCCACAGCCTCTCTGTTACTAGTTACATCCCATAATCCATCACTACCCATAATAAGTACATCATTCAGTCCGAGTGAAATCTCGGACAAGTCTCTACTTCTGACCTACATAATGGCACAACACGAGCATCACTGTGTTTGTGATTTGTAATGCAGAAAAGATGAAGGATCAAAGTGAACTTGGTTATTCGTGTTCAACACTGTTTTACATGGGCAAAAATACAAAAATCCAGGGTTTCTGGAACAGAAGAAATTAGAAATTACAATATGTGTAGAGTTCACACTCGCGGCAGGCTCCGGCGTGACCCGAGACTTGAACCCTGCATGTACCAGAATTGCACTGATGATCTTATAATCGTGTGAGGGTTTGGTGTATTTGAGGCCGACTCCGATTTGCCGTCGAACCTCAGATCCAACGACCTCTTTTTTTTTGTCTAAATGGGCCTGCTGGACACTCAATTCTGGATTACTTCAGAGCCAAACAATGGTGTCAAGCTTGTGTTTTCCAAAAAGCGTAATCATTTCCATGTATATCATCTGAAAGTCAATCTACTACTGGATTCTTTCACTTTTCTTTGCGCAACCTTGAGAGCTGTTGTAGCGCACTCACCTCTGGGTAACAAGAGAGGAAAGGTTTTATCCTAATGTTTGAGTCAAACACCTGCAGATTATGATCACCGAATCCACGGGTGACTCCAATAGTAGCTAGAAGTCTTGCTCTTCTGCCTTCACCACTTATAATCGGATACCGCAGGTCTTCAGCCACAATCGTTTTGTGTGCCCTACAAATTTATAAAGCAAAACTTCTACAGGTTTATTTCTCGATGAAAAATAGGAATAGCGGGATAGCTCAATGGCTAGAGCGCTTGGTTCAAGATAGAAAGACCCTGAAATCAAGGCCTGGACATGCTGAGCGCCCGATATGAGAATGAGCTCCTCGCATAATTCCCAGCTCCTATCGCTGCAACAAGCCTAGCGTACGAGGTCCGTTAATTAGGATGACCAACTGCCCATGTAAAATAATACAGCGATGATGCTGGACACCCATGATTACGGGATTGAGAAATTAATATGATAGTTCACTATGCGTGTGCGATGATGAATTAACAGCACCTAGGATTCCATTATAGGATTCCACTTCCTAGACAGGCACTCACCATCCCTCCATCTGCGAGTCCTGATATAAAACTTTCTGTCCGAGATCTTTCTTGCCCACTCTCTGGCAGAAGATACGTGGACAGAACTCATTACCAAGCAGCTCTGGGTGCTGCTCACCGATTTGCTGCAGACGCTTGCGCTCGGATGATGGAGTAAAATCCTCTGACAATGCAATCGCCTCATTACCCAGCTTCATCACGCACCTAAATGGTAAAAAGACCCATGAGTACACGCTAATCCTGAGCTGATTGAGCCTGGCGGAGAAGTGGCTTCACTCATGTTACTGGAAGCCCGTCAACATTTGCAAATTTCATTGTTTTAGTAGGCTTACTTCCAGTGCCTCTACTAATTTTCAATAGCTTGAGCCCTCACTGAGAACGATTGTTTATAATGGTACAATGCTAAGATGAAGGCTGAGAGGACCTGCACAGAATTTCTTCTATCCAATTCTAAGGTTAACTCGCATACAATTGTCATTACACGCTGTGATATTAGGTCTAATCGCGTGGTTTTCATCAGTTGCCATTAAAAGATATCAGTCGCAATCACGCGAACACACGGTTGCAGCAGAAAACCTACGAAGTTTTAATAGCACCAGAGTGCATTAAAAAAAGTAGTTGAACCGAAACATTGACGAGAAACTATTTACAGTCTCTAGGTGTCTACCAAATTACGGGAACCAATTATATACTCCCCTATGATTTGAATTTTTTTTTGATAAAGTGCATTTGCACGATTAGTTAATCAGTGTCACAATCAAAATGCAGTTTCTTTGATTCAAGAATGACTAGTAACTAACCTGCTGTCACCAGCATTCGCCACGTAAACTTTCCCAGCATAAAAAATAGCGACTATAGCTGCACACCCTCCTTTGACTGTGTATGTCTCCTCATCAGCTATAAGATTAAGATCCTGCAAGAATGAAATAAGTGTCCAACTCATGGTATCAAGTCCCCAGAGGCACTGGTGTGTTCTGTAAGTTCCGTCAAATTGATTGGTGCCAGTGATAACTACTCTGCTAGAAAATGAGACTTAGTTCTCAGAACGGAATTTCATCTGACTTCAAGAGTTTTGAATTTTATTGAGACTGGCTAGTTTTTAAGAACCATGCAGCACGCACTATCGGGATTCTAGTGCTTGAAGCATAAAAAGTGATGTCATTTCAAGAAGTATTATAAAACTATCTCCCCAAGCATTTGACTTGGAAATATTTGCTTTTTTGACTGTCATCACAGGCTGTTCGTGAACCCAACAATAGTGCAAACAGGAGCATTTCCAGCAACAGGCTATCGAAAAGGTCTGAGTTTACAATCAAAATGGTTATACTCTTCTGGCTTTTCTTCTATTAAAGAGGTTGTGTTATGGCCAAAAGTGTCTTCACTTGTTTTCATATTCTGAAGCCTACCATGAGCAAATGGGCCCAATACCCAGATCAAATGGAAGCTCAGATATAGCCCTATCCAATGCGCATACTTCGAGCCCTCGGCGACGCACTTTTTGGACCGTCGACGCAACAAAATTGGCCTCGAAATAGGCAAATAACACAGAGCTGTTGGTGTTTGCATTGATTTCTCAGCTTGCGCGCTGAGGTTTGGAAAACCCTCTTGCAGGTGCACACTAGACCTGTAGTTACACAAGTCTGACTGGAGAAAATGTTTAACAAAATTATAGAAATAGGGTTTCAGAGTGCAGTTTTTTACCTCTGTCATGAGCGTTGGTACCATTATTGCGCAATGATAGAGGCTTGAGCGCAACGGCCTATATTTAGGGCTAGGGAAAATCGGCAAAGCTCTTCTTATAATTTCAGTTTTCTCCAATACAACGTTCCATTTTGAGTTCTACTCGATGTTATAAGGGGGTGAAGATTACTAGGTTACGAAGTTTTAGTAATCAGAGCCCATTTTTTTCTATTTGGGCCATCCGGGCCGTAGTCATTCGAGTGACCAATATTCATTTCGTGGAAAAAATCATCCGCTATTGCTGCAATGAATGCAGAGTTGGGGAATGGGGACACAACTTTGAAAGCGAGTCTACCCTCACCCGTGACATAACCCCTTTAACCACTCACTGTATACGACAGCTGGTTCTTGAAAGGCTGTTTGTCATCAGCTGTTAACTAGGCAATTTCAGGAAGCTAACTGACTGGCAGACAGACAAACAGACATAACTCACCATGTCTGTGAAGGCTTTCTCTACAGCCCCAATCACAAGATCATCAACGGACATCTTCTTGAAAATTCTCATTGGCAAGATGACCCGATCATTGTATCCGATCTCAGGTGCTGAAGCGGTACTACTGGCTAGCCTGAGTTTAGCCATAACATCGCTGAGCCGCTCCTAAAACAACAGATATGGAAAGGCATGTCTCCTACTGTTAAGTTGGTTGTAGCGAGTTCTAGTCTCGCCTCAGAGAGAATGAACATCAGATTACGCGGTGTAACAAGTTAAATATCGGCTGGTAATTTTTAAACGAGTGACTGTTACAAAAGTTACACTGTGAAAGAAAAAGACATACCATCAGAGGCAACAGTTCATAGCTTATATCGTGTAAAATTTAACTGACGGAGATTATTGCAAGTACATTATGGAATTGTTGATGAAGTAGCACCTTGATTCTGTGTGGAAGTTCATGTGATACAGTAACAGCCACGTCTGCTCCAGCATGACCATCAAAGACTCCAAAGATCTGCAGCTTAGTCTGTGACCAAACCAGAGCATTGATTATATGGACTACTGTAGAAAACTAAATGCAAAGCATTGATGAAAATGTCAAAATCATCATGACCAGCACCATTACTAACTGTACATACTGTTTGTGGTGTGGGATTTGAAAAGGATCAAACGAGATTTATTTTCAAAAACCACCTGAGTCTTTGAGTTACGAAAACAGTACAGAATACAGCGCAATAACACTTGTAATTGTCATATGACGAAACAGAATGCCATATATTCAACCTTTTGGCATTTTAATGCCCACCAGTCTTGTGGAGAGAAACTTATCATCACAAGAATCATACATTTTGCATGGCAACTTGTCACGCGTACCAAGTCTATGTTAGAGTTCACATCTGGTTCTATGAGTTCATGTATGCCTTCTGTGTCAGAGGGAAAGAAATCAAGGTCAACAGCGCAGGCCTGGTCTTCATTTAAAGTGCTCTTCCCACCATTGGTACAACTGAAAGTAAATGAAGGTCTGTAGGTAGCGAGTTCACATGACAGTGACAACAGTGCGGTTGCTCCTTAGCATTAACGCTGGGCTGTTTACATGGGTGGTTACCAAGCAGTTGCTGCGCAGCTATTGTTGAAAAACATGTCACTCAGCGGTAGATCAGGAACGGAGAGCGAACACTGCATGCTCTACTTTCTTCAGCAGTGAACAGGCGGTGACCCATATTGGCGTGTTTGTTGGTGAATCTCACACTTATCACACACACTGTGGCCAGTTAGGTAGCTTGAATTGTAGCTGATAACCGATAGCTGACAACTCCTAAGACAGCTAGAGAGACCTACTAACGGTGAGTGACCATCTCAAGGGAATTGGGCCCCAATCGAACTGAAACGGATCTGAACCACTAGTGGAAGAAACTGATACCAACATGTTACCGTTAGTCTCATCCAAGATCTAGATATCTCAAGAGTCAAAGAACATGTCTTTCAAATAACACATACTCTGCATATCCGCAGTTTCTGGTCAGCTTGCACCGTTTCGGAAGAACTATCTGTCGCTCCCTGTGATCCAGTTTCGCTTGAAGTTCATCACGGCTGGTCACCTCCAGAAAAGCGGGCCGAGAGTATGGGTATTTTGTTGTAAAGTTTACCAATTCTTCACCGAGTGTCTCTCGTCGTCTCGCCGTGCCGCGTCGATTGGCCTGGCTTATTCTACTGGAATCCCCGCTGTTGTTCGGACTGGATGGCACCGTCGTAATTGCTGGTCTATGTTCACTGGGCTTGACAAAGTTGGACACATTGTCACGAATCCAGCCCAGCATACCGGTTTAGAAGGCGCCAGATACTCGCCCAGTTATCGATCGTATTGATGCTCACACTCTAGGCTACGCAGATATGTAGTATCGACACGTCAAGGAAAAAATATCCGCGTATCCACTCTTCCTGTCTTTCACTCTTCAGTTTCAGTACAATATACAAATCTCCACCGTGGTTTATTTTGACCACGTGATAGTCATGTGACCGCGTAGTCGGCGCAGACGCAATGGATCAGTTCTTAATCGGCCACGCCATTGGCTCTTCGATTCAATCAATGAGATTCAATGGATAATGACTACGGCAACGGCTGGCTAGCCAGGTGTCCTGGCTCTTCGGGCGGGCGAGGTAGTGGGACTGGGCAGTGACATGTCACTGGACTGGGGTAGTCTTCTTCGTGTCTGGCAAAGATCGTTTTAATATATGCGGTCCAGAAGGAACCACCAGCTGCGACAGTCATTCAGTACAACGAAAAAAGGCCTGTTTAAGAGTAGAGAGGGGATAACATTGCACAGTATAGGATCTTTAGTGAGGTGATACAGGTTGTTGATCTTGAACTTGTGTTGGATTGTGTCATAACACTCATATGCAGTGCTCAGATCTGCGAAAGGTATATAAGCTGATATTGAGGTGGGTATAATCACATCCATCAGATGAATCAGTTTTAGGGAAAACATGATCAACGTATGAAGCTTGCATGTAAATTTGCTAGTCTGTTTTAAACGGACTAGCAAAATAAAACATCGTAAGTGCACCCAATGTCTGTCTACTGAATCTAGCTGAGTAGCTGGTGCTATGGGAAGAATCTGATTGCGATGGCAAATGTTTCAGAAGTCGTTCATCTGATGGGTGATGTAATAAAGCTGGAACAAGCATCTGGCCAGCATGGAATGTGGAAAAAAATTACAGAAATCCCCAAGATCATGAATGCAATAACATTAGATCCATATTTGAAGAAGCAAGACCTAAAAATTGACAAAATATAAGAAGTCTACAGCACCCAGTATTCCCAGGCGGTCACCCATCCAAGTACTAACTAGGCTCAACGTTGCTTAGCTTCGGTGATCGGTCCAGAACTCGTGTTTTCAATGTGATATGGCCGTAAACAATAAATACTGATTAACAAATGAGTTTATACAGCACAGGCTGCACAGCTGTTAACTCAAGGGTGAAGTCTATGAAGGAATGGACAGTTTTTGAGCTGGGTGATGAACAGGTGATCACAGTAGGATAACTGCTCATTCCAGAGCAATTTTTTCATATCATTAGCAGTCCGTTAAGTATTGCCTCCACTGTTAGCCACTCATCTTGATTTTTTGCCATTGCAGCCCAGTCTCTCCCTTTTCTATGTTTTCCTTCCCTTCTAACCATCTTTTCTTAGGGTCTCGCTTTTTCGCTCCCTCGGGGAGGAAGGCACATTGCCAGGTGATGAGCCTGGTTATCATCCAAACACACCACATGGCCTACCTATCTCCACTTCTGCGTCATGATCATATAGCATTTAACTGGAAAAACCCACATAAGACATGCGCATTTCAGTTTATTCAGCAGCTCTATAATCTGGTGATCTCATAGAGAATAGATGATACCCATTCCTATACAAGTAATGTTTGCCAACTATGCAAAGCGGTACAGTACAGCATCACAAAAATATTGTTGACAAATACACATTTTATTTTTTGTAAAACACAGATAATTATAACAACAGAGACAAATAACATAAGATCTTATATGGTATCACTGTCATATGAAAACCTCACCAAAGCCGATTGCGTTATATATACACGGTGAGGTGGGCTGCCAATCAGAGCAGAGACCATCCAGCGGCCAGTCAGAGCAGAGACCACCCTGCGGTCAGTCAGAGCAGAGACCACCCAATCTCCGGCCAGAGCAGAGACGACCCAATCTCCGGCCAGAGCAGAGACTACCAAGTCGTTAGCCAGGGCAGAGACTACCCAGTTGCCAGCCAGGGCAGAGACTACCCAGTTGCCGGCCAGGGCGCAGACCAAACAATTGACATAGGACTGGAGCCCACCCAGGCAACGCCAGAGAGATCACCCAGCAGATTCTGGAACCTCACTGACTGGAATGTGACAGAGCTTGCTGGGTGGCACTGCGCTGTACTGTGGGCATTATTGCACGGTTCTGCGAAACACTGACCAGTATTAGGATATATATATATGCACAACCGGCTTAGATGGTCTCAATGTAGAAAAGCACCTCTTCGTTGGCTGTAGCTTCTGCTAGAATGTAATGGTGGGGCAAGACCGTCTAATAATAATACTGCCAGCACTACAACCATCAATGGCAACCAATAATTTAGGTGACAATGGTTTGAAGATCATTATATCCATTTCCATAGAATAAAACAGATTTCTTTAGCACAGATCAGCAGCGGCAGTGTGGTTTATTTATTTTTCACCTCGGCAGCGACCCGCTTGGTGGCTCGGCCACACACAACACCGATTACTAGGATGACGAGGAGCACAGCACCGAACACTGAGAAGAAATACCAGCGGGACTTGGAGGCGGACATGTCACTAAACAGCTCGGCCAGGCCCTCGGGAGGAGACATCTACAAACAAGTCCAACATGCTCTTAGGGTCTCATACAGATTTCATACGGACCCTACTCGGTAATACGGACCCTACTCGGTAATACGGATATACAGGGTGTTATTCCGCATGCCTTCATGCTAAACCCTAATGCCATGTGAATGATTCGAGTGAAACTCAGGATGTGCCCGAGTACCACCTAGAGTTTTAGCTATTATCCTGACGGGCTTTGTATATAGCCGGGCTATATCTTAGGAGGATCTATTATCCAAGGCTTCAGCAATGGTTATGGGTATTGACAGAGAGCCAGTCACCCGGACGTGGACAGCTTCACTTACTACGCCCTCCATCATCTAGATACGAGAACGAAAAACAATGAGTTATAAATGATCACATTTTTCAGAGCGCCGCTCTCACGGGGCACACACTGTAAACTGAACTACGGCCGGTGACCAAAACCCCGCCCCGTCATGTGATCGGTATCAGGGCCGAACTACTTCCTCTGCATTTAGGCACAGCGGTTCATGGCACTCACCTTGGCAGCTTGTTCCCATAACTCTTTACGTTTCCTGACCATCATTTTACATTGCGGGTCGGTTATCTTATTGGCTTCATATAATGACAGCAGACAAGACATCACTACAGCAGAGAGAAACACCCTGTTACAATTGCATAGTGCGATTCCATTCATTAAGAAGGGGCAGGCAAGGAGATTGTAAGACCATGCCAATTCTGGGATAAGCCAATGTCTCTCCAACACACCGAATTATTAGTGTATCAGTGCGAAGTGTTGACCAGCTAGTATAAAAATCTGCATTTGATAAGAGTTAGGATCACAATGCCAGGCTGCCGAAACCAATGCCACAAGGAGTTGAACTATTCACTGGTTCTCAACTAATGCGTTCAGAGATATCTTCTTTCAATTGCATTAAAAGGGCTATGTCACGGTCGAGAATAGACGCACTTTCAAAGTTGTGTTCCCCATTCTAAAAGGGAGGCAACTCCGCATTTATTGTAATGATGACAAGTGGTCTTTTTCCTAAAAGAGAATATCGGTCATTCGAATAACTACGGCTCGGCTGGGCCAAATAGAAAAAAAATCGGATCTAAATACTAAAATTTAGTAACCGAATGATCTTTACTCCCTAATAACGTCGAGAAGAATTCAAAATTGAACAAAATATTGGAGAAAACTGAAGTTATAAGAAGTGCTTCGCCAGTTTTCTCTACCTCTACATAGAGGCCGTTGGGTTCAGGCCTCTATCATTGTGCAATAATGGCACTAATGCTCGCTGACAGAGGTGAACAACTGCACTCTGAAACCCTATTTCTATATTTTTGTTGAACATTTTCTCTATTCAGACCTGTGTAACTACAGGTCTAGTATGCATCTGCAAGAGCATTTTCCAAACATTAGCGCATAAGCCGAGAAATCAATGAAAACACCAACAGCTCTTAATCTCGTATTTAGAGATCAATTTTGTTGCATCGATGGTCTGAAAACTACGTCACCTAGGGCTCTAAGTATGCGCATTGGATAGGGCTATATCTAAGCTTCCAGTTGAGCTGGGTATTGGGCCCATTGGTTCATGGTAGGCTTCAAAATCTGAAAAAAAATGAAGATACTTTTGGCCATAACATAACTCCTTTAATAATAAACATTCATAGAACCCTCGGAGGGCAATGGATATAGAGCCCTCAGTGCAGCGCGAATAGGCCCCTCAATGCAGTGATTGTAGATGCCTCAGTGCAGTGTGTACAAGCACGCAGCATGTATAGAGCCTTCGGTGCATTGGGTAGAGATCCCTCAGCGTGTGTATAACTCGTTATATTACCTCGTCCTCCGCCCGCTGGTACGTTTTCGCATGGCGATACGGCTATAGTATTACGGCAGATGGAGTGGAGCTCGCCATCTGTCTGTATGTCCACACGATTCTCTGTGATCAGACGGAATACCTACAGGAGAAGAGAGAGGAGTGAATGCGTGCGAGTCATCGATCCCAAACAGCTGGGCTGATAAAACATACACTGACCATACATGACCTAGGGACATGGTAGCATTCAACATTTAAAAGTCATAACTGATAAATACGTAACTCATCTTATTTAACATAAACAGCATCATTAAGACCAGATCTTGCATCCAGGAGGATGTATAAAGGATATTACAACCTTATTGATGCACGCAGACAGCGACTAACACTTCAGGCAACAGACACTACCACGGGAATATCACCAGTGATGATGATGCGATAGCCTGTGAGAGCTTTTACCTCATTTTGGCAAATAGGGTCGATAGAAAGTTTTCCAGCGAAGAGCTCTCTTTTCAAACATTCTATAATGTCCTCCTCACCTTTGGCATCAGATGAGCATTTTGATATCTGAAAGTCAGGTGGTTACAGTGTGATTAATTAGTGTGGTTACCAAGCCAGTATCAGGCTCACTGTATA
>Ga0224501_10001903_pt1 | contig 16304 bp, 10 predicted proteins | sample SF_Oct11_sed_USG_4_FD_169105 | JGI IMG/M metagenome (GOLD analysis project Ga0224501, IMG submission 169105) | Sediment microbial communities from San Francisco Bay, California, United States - SF_Oct11_sed_USGS_8_1 | ecosystem: Environmental > Aquatic > Marine > Sediment | place: USA... | reverse complement strand
AACTTAGACCTGTACTGCTTGCTAACCAGTGCTCTGGAAATTATCCTAATTTTCTTATTGTGCATTGGTAACAATTGAATTAATGCATTAAACGATTGCGATCTAATAAAAGTGTATATCTCTAACTATTTTGGTGTAAGCATTATGCTATCACTAAAATCCAAATCCAAATGCCCTTTCCTCAGATAAACACCAAGATCTGCACAATGTCTTACCCGTTTGACTTTCAGCCATGTTGTATTGACTGAACGCGAGCTACACTATCACGCATTGATTTTCCGACTACGAAACTTCACTCGATAAAAGTGAATACATAAACTAAACCATCAGGAATCTCTGGATTAGTTGATTCTCATTATGTTCAAGTGTTGAATAAATGGAAGTGGACAGAAAGGTTAAAACTAATCACTTATCCAACGATGATAACTCGAAAGCCAGCAACGAACAATCCGGCGATTATACGATAATTTTAGACCCGGATCCGGCTTATACGATAATTTTAGACCCAGTTGAGGGCTGCAACGACACAGTTTTACGGACTTTTGTTCAGAAGATCGAGCTACCCACCTTCAAAACAGGACTTTTTTCAACTCCGGCATTTAGCCCTGCTATTCAGCCCTCCTAAGCCAACACAGGATAGGAACTGAGAATTATGTGAGGAGCTCTTTCTCACCATGGGCATTCACCATGACTAGAAGTTGAACCCAAAATCTTTCAATCTTGAGCCAAGCTCTCTAACCATAGAGCTATCCCACTATCCCTATGTTCTATCTGCGCATCTTTTCCATTCAAAGAACAAAACTCATTTGTATTCGAAAGTGTACAGATAAAAATAAGGGCCACCATACCGTCAATGTCCTCAACTATGGATCTCTAAGCAGGGCTTGCAATGAGGGGCCATCTTCCATATGGTTTGGATCTCCCTCTTATTTCTTAGATAGTAGTTGAAACTGATACTATTTGAAAGTGGTTTGAATTTCCATGCTAATATTATCTAAATCAACAAAACTACTCAATTATTTAACCAGGTACAAATATCTTTGGTCTTGTTTTTTGGGCAATGAAATGTCTTTTGTAAATCCAGAAACATCAATAAGCCAACGACTTGTTTCCAAAATGGTCAATTGCTTGTCAGTGTCACTGCTGGTCAGTTGCTTGTCAGTGTCACTGCTGGTCAGTTGCTTGTCAGTGTCACTGCTGGTCAGTTGCTTGTCAGTGTCACTGCTGGTTTGTTTATATGTGCTGTGTCTAGGATGTCGCTGACCTGTTCTAGTAACATTACCTATGAACATGATGAATTTTCCCAGTGTTGCTCTGTCCAGTTTCTCTGTGATAGCATGAGGATGTGACTCACTCACTGTCTCTTTATCTTTGTTACCCAGCATGATATCCAGATCCTCCAGAAATGACTCCAAGCTCGATTTTTGTCCTGAAATAGAATTTGGTAGATCGAACTGTGTTTCGGCTTATATTGTCGGGGATAGTGGGGTAGCTTGAGGAGCTGGAGCACTTGGAGCCCAAGCTCAGGCTTGGTCTTGCAGGGGTTCTGCTGTGTTTCTGAGCCGCTTTTGTCCTCTTCAGATCTTGTTATAAATGAAAAAAATAATTATATTCAATAGTTCCACCAGATCCCCATGCTCTGATCATATTAGCTCGCTCGGTGATACAGTTCCCAGCTGACAGCTGCAATAATATCAGTCACAGCGGTTTCCACACAAGCTGCGCCACAGGAGTTAAGATGATGACTGCGCGTGTAATGAATAGGGCCAATGTGTGTAGATGAATATTGGGGAAAAAGGGGATCTCATGAGATGAGATAAGCCTCCCCGTAGCAAACTTAGACATTCTGTACCCATTATATACAATCATTTCTTTTCACTAATACGAAGAACTACCGTGGTCTAGTTACCCTAATATATCTTTCCTTGCCCTCTAATGTTTGTTTAAACGTTAAACTGAAATTTCCTTTGATTTGAGGCTCAGTAAAATAAGAGAGTCATTAATGTATGAAATATTCTACAAAATGGATTCATTTCTTTACTAATCTCATTTAAGCTCTGTGGAAGGTTGCGGATTGGGCTTGTTCATGAAATTGGTTGATTTAGATATTATTGTTTGAAGTAAATTGAATGTTCACTGCTTATGTAATACGAATATTCCTGGTTGCCTCATTTCCAATTCTATTCATATTATCCAACTCAATCTCTGGGTATGATCAAGAAAAAATGACAGCTGTTCCAACATCTGTCTGGGATTAAATAAAAAATTCGCGACTGTTGTTATTATTAAAATGTGTTGCATTTTGCTCTCTGGATAACGCAGTCGTTGAATGGCTAGAGCGGTTAGCATGAGATCGAAAGTTCGACTATTAATCGTGGTGAGCGCTCACTGTGAGAATGAGCTCCTCACACGATTCCAACGTTTTGTCGCTCCAACAAACTTCAAGCTTAGGAAATCCATTAAGTAAGACAGCCTAGTGCCTGAGCAATAAACTAAATATTAATTTAAATAGAACTAGTTTCTAGCATGTAAATTACTCTTCCTATATGCGTGGAGTCAAACATTTTTACTCACACTTTCTGATTGTTCTCTATAGTGCCGTAGAACATATGGTGGATGTGTGTCTTTGGTTAGCAGTGAGTAAACAGATTGAATGTGCTTTTGGTCAACCAGCAGTTGATCAGTGTCTGGACACACCAATAATATGTGAAGCCGGTGATTTTATGCCAACAAGATCATACATTTCTTGCTTACTAGAGATCTTGTTATGGTGAAATTAGGCAATATAACACAAGAAACCGCGAGTAAAGTGAACTGAAAACTCAGCTTACTATGTAGGCAAATCGTCTCCAAGTCTTTTACTGAAGGCAAATTAGATGCATTGTGTTGAGTTGCCATTGCATTTTTTGTGGGGACAACTCCAAATAATCATATGATAGGTTACCTGGTGACCTGGTTCTTTGGCATGTGGTGTGTGATCGGGCGCTCAACTACTCGCAGCATGGTGAAGGGCCAGGTCACCTGACTGATTTTTGACTGGTTTTCAAGGGGGGGGGGTGTTGGCTAGTTGTTGTACCCACCTGTGGTGGGAGTAGGCTCCTCAATTCCATCATCTGACCGAGAAGTATCTATGTACACTGAGGTGTGACCAGTCAGAATGATGTAAAAACTAAAAGAATATTCACAAAATAGACTAATAGGAATAATACAGTCGAGAGGCTTGAATCATCTCAAATCAGTGACCTTTTTATCACTGATCAACTGATCAGTAATCAGACAGGACCCGGCCACAACACAGCCAAAATATCTTCATATAGAAGCCTGGCAAATGGTATGAGAAGACAAATGTGAATTAACTGACATTTGGACTCAACTTTTTAACTAGCTGACAGTGCAAGTCGAGCCTTATGGTGCAGCCTTCATAAACTTTCTCATTTGAACAGATTGTGAAATGCATCCCTTCCGAGTGATCACTCTACTGGAATCAATGAACACCACTTATGGTCCTAACATCACTGGATCACAATGTAACCATGACTGAGGTTCCACTCACCAGTCACCGATGGTACCCTGGCGGATAATTACATCATCCTTCTGGCATTTCCTATGCCTGCAGTATTTAATCAGCTCATAGAGAATGTCTACAGACACAAAAAATACCATATAAGGGGCGGCAGTAGGTCTAGATTCATCAATCACAGTGAGTATCAAAATGACCAGTGTCAAGGACCTGCAGAAATCACCCTACAGAGTCTTTGACTCAGTGTTTCCCAGTGTGCGTAATTAGAATACTATATGCTTGTACCCTGGTGCCCTATGGAGAAGATAACTCTATGTGAGAGGCTTTTTAATTTAACGTTGGGGTCAGAAACAATGATAGTGGGCAATGATTACTTCATCAAAAAACTTTCTAAATAAACACTCCTCCGGTCGTTAATGAGAATCCAGGGGCAGAGTGTCCTTTCTTTTATTAGATTGTAGTATTATTGCATGTAGATGGGGTAATCAAAAATTAAGAGAATCATGACATTATAAACCAACAAGGAGAATAAAATCAATTGATGACACTATGCAAAAATAACCTACCAGTAATATTGGACAGCCGTTTGTGCCCTTGGTTACGTTATAATTTTACTATGTAAATAACTTCACAGCATTACAAAGATACTGTAGCGGTGCATGTATTACTAGTCAATCACAGTGTGAATTACCAAAGAATCTCTAACAGCCACCATCAACTGATGATCAAAGCTTGTTTTAACACCATAATTAAGCAAAATCGGCCACAACATTGCATGCTCACTCACCGTATTTATGCTCTGCAAGAATAGATTTTTTATACATGAGTGGATAGCTCTAGAGACAACATAGAAGAGCAGTGAGGTCAGCTGGCTGTTAGGCATGTAGAGGGAGTGACTCGCCCTACCACCTGCCACATGCCAAAGAGCCAGATCACCTGGCTAAAGTTGAAGGTTTTTACTCCTTCTTCCAGGGCATCCGTGAATAATATAAGCCAAATTTTTAACTATATCATCTAACCTTTTATTGAATGTTCTATGAATTTCTTAGAAAACCCATTCCCTCTAAAACCTTTAACACCATACCATTGGCATGGGCTATCAGTTTGGATCTGTATATATGTATGAAGATAAACCGAGAATGGTTCTTGGGAGTATTATTCCTAAAGTAAATACAGTGGCTATTGTGGGAGAAGAAGCCGCAATAGGCCAAACCTCCCGCATGTAACTAGCAACATGGTATTTAACGATATGTCACTTGAATTATTTCTAGTTCTAAGGCACAATTCCATTGATGGGTTGCATCAGGTGATGGGTTGCATTAGGTGATGGGTTGCACCAGGTGATGGGTTGCATCAGGTGATGGGTTGCATTAGGTGATGGGTTGCATCAGGTGATGGGTATACGCAGTCGGGAGAAGACAACTCATTGATATGACAATGGCAGTGATGGTTAATTTCAACAGTTTCTCAATTGCCATCTTCATAGTTACACCAAACGGCAGTGCAGGCAATGTTGAAAAACTGCATTACAATGGACCGATTTTTCAGATCTGGCAAGATCATCCATGAGGATGGTGTCCCAGCCTGACTGTGTCTGTTATGCTGACAGCCCTTCACATCGGGTGGAAGCAGGGCAGGGGTGGAGTCCCGGAGTATTATTTGAGCCGAAAAACGCTGAGTGGTCAGCGTTCTCCCACTACACTTTCCTTTCGGCTAGCTTTTAACATCCATATTGTGGCGTTTACGCACCGCAATTCAATGCCTAACCTAACACTCGCCGCAGCCTACAAGTTAACACTTTAATTACAGTATCCCGATGGAGGAATGAGTAGCTCACCTCTTTGTAATCCTTGAAGCAGTTCACTTCGTTTAGCGAGGTAAGGCAAAATCTCCTCTAGCTCAGGTCGTGTTCTCTCTTCCGGTGGTTTCTGAATCGTCTTCGCAATCTTGATGGTTTCTAAGTTCATGATACTAAAACACACGATGCCATACACAGTTTATTGGTCCAATAGTTTATATAATTTGGTCTTTATACCAATACCATACCGTACCATACCGTACCATATCGCACCACATTACATCGCCCCCACTGCACCTCAACCAGTGACACTGCCCCCAACGCACCATCATACCATAACCATGATAATATGAAATGTCATGCTTCTACATTGTTCTCTGCAACTCTTCAGCTTCTCACTCATATACCAACCTTATCAACTTGAGTAATCAGCAATTTTTATTTGAATGCAGTTATGATGCACTGCCCAACTGTAGTCAAATGATAGTAAGGACCAAAAGGCTGTCAGTAACACTTACATAACACAAATGAATGAATTCTTTTGAAGAATAGAAATTGCAAGTGTCTTTGATATTTCGCTTACAGTACGGTCGTAAGCAGTTTACATGTATATATGCTAACCCATAACTGGCGAAAACAAGCATCTAACCCAATAGGCTCACCCCAACAGTGAAGCCATCACACAAGAACAGCAATCTGATGTGCTGCACTAACCTATGTACATTGAGTTATGAGTGTCCAATGGTTATTGCCCATTGCTTGCTTTAGGATGTTAAGCCTAAATACATTGATTGATTCGAAATGTACATCTTCAAAGCTGGTCTTTATACCAAGCTCATTAATAACCCATGATGTTTCCAGTCCTGTAAAACCTGCTATGGTTGTCAATGAAGGATTCATTGGGTGCTGAATGTGTCTAGTGTCAAGTTTTTTTTGTCGTATAACTTTCTTACCGGGTTTGCCAAAGGTCAAACATGGACCATCTCATAGTGAGGGTTCTTCTTTTAGCTGCTATGGATGCAAGAGTCTCACAGTAATAGGGTAGTAGGAGCTCATCATAACTGGGTTTCAACCTTACTTTATGCGATTGCAGCCTTAGCAATCTACCACTGGAGGTATCCCGCTATCCACAGCTATTACATATTTTTCACATGCAGCGCTTCTATTAAAAGTGTACCAAAAGCTTCAACCTGTTTATTACCTTTAAATTCTACTGAACAACAAGTCTAGAATCGATGATAGGTTACGCTTTGGTTTTTTCATTTACTTTTCTCCAATGAATGACCGCAGCTCCTTACAAGAAGCTACATTTCAGTTTGTAGACATTGGCATAAACTGTACTTACCTTTCAGCTGCATACACTTGCGTGTGTACTATCTAACTCTATAGTGCAAGTTTCAGGATATCCAAGTATTTTATACTCGTTCGGGATTTAACCCCCTCCCCTTATGGTTGAGTCTCTTGCCTACTCATTTAAAGGGATAAATGCCCTTCACAGCGTCCATTATCCTAATGAGGACCAATAATCCGAATGTTAGCAACCCTCCTGGTGGATTTACCTGTGTTAATCTTCATACCCATGTCATAAACAAACTTTGAAGTTCGGGTCTATAACCTACTAATGAGTACGATCATCTAGCCCATGCAGAGGTGCAGTACTAAAGGTTTCATGAATTTATCAATGGTCGTTTCTCTGAAGAATGCTAATGGTTGCACTCTGTACAGTTTCTACCAGTTCTTTTTAATTAGATTATGAACTGTGTATGGTCAGTGACATACTTTTACATATGCAAGCAGGTGCAGGTGCAGGTGCATGGTGTTTTGCTCTAGGAGCAGACTAAACAGCAGGGCAGTATCACAAGTACATGTAGAGGAAATAACTGTTTGAAGCCTGTTGACACATGAAGAGCATATATCATGCTGTATTGTTTTTAGAATTGATAGAGGCAGAGGGTACTTTTATTGTTTCTAATAATACTTTATGTCTCAATCATGCAGAGTATCGTGAGAAAGCTCTCATAAAACAGTTATTTTAAATTCATTCACTTGCACTCAGCAATAGATGATGCTCAAACAGCACTGGTTGATCAACAATTAAACTGCTGTGACCTGGCAATATACATGTATATTGATTCCCCAAATCCGTAAATGATGCCTTAAAATGACGAATCATATAAAATCTGCCAACAGCAGTAGACTTTGTCATCACCACAAACTTTGTAGTTTGCTAAATGTGATGTAATAGAAAGATTGAGCAAAGACTCTGCAGCGCTGGAGATCACAGAACACAGACAGTAAGTAGTATGTAGAAGAGAAACAGATCACCCTATGCAAGGCAAAGAAATCTGGCCACAAGGTATGAGCCTTTCACACTGAGGCAGTTGGGCAACTCCCTACTGCATACCACATCTGCAGCCGCGGCTTCAGTGCCCAGAATAGACTGTTCAACCCACTGAGGGCGCATTGGTGTAGTCTGAATCAGCCATAACTCACGATGAAGTTGGTCCTTTCCAGACCATTGACTGACATTATTTCACCTGAACCTATTATTTTCGATAGTCAGCCACTAAGCATGATATGCCATATTTCGTTGACCCTCCCCGCTTCCACAATTAAGATAAGTAGATTAAAAACTAAAATCTATATTAGTAGGTTTGGACTAATAATTTAAGCCTGGGATGACTACCCCATACAGTTTTATAACAATATGGAGCTTGGTACTTGAGTACTCCGCTATCCTTGTTGCCAGTTTCTTTGTTGTACAGTAAACTATACGCTGCTTGCTGCCAACAGGAGCTTGTGATCAAAGAATTAAGTAATCACAAAGGCGAACTAACGTTGGCCATTTCAAGTGCCACTATGTTAACCAAATACATATATGCCACCACTGTGTATACCCAGTGAAGACTAATATTAGATCTGCTTTGCACATAATAGTTTATAGTCTCATTCATGTGGCCGATGTATTTATTATAGGCTAGGGGAGGTTTACGGAACTGCCTCCTACCTCCTCGGACAGAATTCGTTCTCGTGGTTATATCGGGCCAGCGGGATAGTTCCATGGTACAGCGCTGGGCTTACAACTGTGAGAACATGGGCTTAAATCCCAGCCATGACACACTTCCATTGTGAAGGTGGATTCTCGATCCTAGCCCAAAACAAAAAACGAGCCTCACTGTGAGACGGAGCATTGATACTGAGCTGCTCGCGGTGCTCCATGCTAAGCCTTACTATGAGGTGGAGCATTGATACTGAGCTGCTCGCGGTGCTCCATGCTAAGCCTTACTATGAGGTGGAGCATTGATACTGAGCTGCTCGCGGTGCTCTATGTATGTAAAAACAAGTATCAAACCACAAAGCTTCACCATAACAGTGGAAAGAAGTTTTGTGAGTCTAACTTTTTGTGGTATAAATCATCGTTTATGTTTTATCTAACTTTGCTTTTTATCAAGACAATACTGAAATGCAGACTGTAAACTGCAAGGACAGATAAAAGTGTCTCTAATGGAGGTCCAGAAGCAAACTAAATTATATATTCTATTTTATAGGCATTATTGGATTTTCATGATGACAAGAGCACAACAGCTTCTTATAGGAAAACCAGACAACTGCTTCTCAATCAATTCAAGAGAATGGGCAGAATGATTGGACAATGGTTGTAGGTCATAGTCATACATAATGTATGCGACATCTTGGTTCGCCAAATCGTGAGTGCGAGTGCACTAATATGCCTGCAAACTACGCTCGAGAAGAACAAGAACAGAAAACTCCTATGAGTACATTTAGGTGGAAATAAAAGCCAAAACTGGATTGAGATAACTCAGCCGCCAGAGAGAGGGCTTGTTACAAGATCTAATGATGATGGGTTTAACCCCTGATCACCCTGAGCTCACTCTCCGAACCTTTTAGCTCTCCTCGCTTCAACAACACCTCAGTCATAGGAGGTCACATGAATATGATAGCCGAGTTCGAGTACAGCACCATAAAAATAATGAAGTTGAATATAAAGCTAGAATAATTTGAAACAAATCAATCTTAATTTTAAAGGACTCCACATAGGCCATGTTTACACTCCCATATAATTAAAATTATTAACCCTATTAAGGGCAATGATCAGCTCAATAAGCATGGAAATTCACTGCTTTGCTTGGTCACTTCCCTTGAAAATAAGGTTTCACAAAAACAAAGGCATCAAAAGATGTTCTTTAAATTGAATAGTACGTTGTTGTAGCTGCTTTGTTCTTTAAATTGAATAGTACGTTGTTGTAGCTGCTTTGTTATTTAAATTGAATAGTACGTTGTTGTATCTGCTTTGTTTGGCTTGGAAGCAGCTATATAAGTCATAAACTCCTAACAGAACATACTCCAATTTTTAAAAGAAAGTCTTTGTTTATATGGTCAGCATCTGGCCCCCATAAAAAGCACAGATCTATCTTTCTTACAGATATGATCTATATTGATTACATCATGATTTAAAAATTTATTTCAATGAGTATCAACTGATATTCTGTATGGATTGTCTCACTATAGTTGTGGTAATGTACATTGTTCAAAGACCTAGTAATGCTGTTGCTCTAGAATACTAAATGATTGCCTATCCTTCCCTTGGGATGTTAGCTACCGAACTCCAGTAAACACAATCAATAAAAGGACTGAACAGTAACTCGCGTAAGCTAGATATAGTAATGGGTTGTTTCACCAAGTTGTAATATGAAATGTTTTTACGCATAGTTTTACCCTAGTAAACTGGTATTGGTAAGTTGCCATCACAGCTGTTTGATGGTTGGTCTGCCCTCATTTTCTCCTACTAGTTAAATCCTCTTTATTTTTAATAAAATTAAACTATAAAAACTATTATAGTGTATTTCACTTTTTAAACTCCACAGCATTATCTCAGTTGGATTTGTTACCGGTTAGTAGGGTAGATAGGGTAGATAGGGTAGATAGGGTTGATAGGGTAGAGCGTTAATGCTAAGGAGTTAATTGAGGTTGTAGGCACCCTTCCCCCACCACCATTGCTGAGTACGAAAGATGCATTTTAGCCAGGCAGAGGCAGAGCTGTTCTTTCAACAATTAGTTTTAAAGTTGTGTTTGTCTCGAAAGACGGTGGTGAAACTTCAAGCAAAGCTACAGTGCACTTGGTAGGGCTGACACAGTGGAAAATGACTATGCCCAATAACCGGCTCCACTCTATCATGATTTCCACTGACTTAGTGTGAAGCATTGCCTTAGAAGTCTGAGCATACATAACAATATTATAGAAGTTACCAGCAGCTATCTTACCTTTTCCATCTTTTAAGCGAAATCACTGAAGATTTCTTATACAATTTTCTTTCAAAGGGTGTTAAAGTTACAGCTTCCATTTCCCGATCCGACATGGCGGAGATCGCTAATTTATTGACCAGATCGAGAGCAAGCTAATATCCTTTTGAGCTCCTTCGAGTATAATCAACAATTGTGTCAGTCTTTTACCAAGATATTGCGAATGACATCAAGCAAATAACATGTCACTGTGAAGGAAAATTGTACAGCCTCAAAGCTATATGACTTTCACGCTAGTCTGCATGGGTATAAATGAGGAGAGTGAGTCTAGCCTAATTCTATCATAACAAGTTAATCGTATATTAGGCTCAAATGCATTTGATAACCAGACACAATGATCAGAAGAATAGAATTTACTCTCTTATAGAAAGGCTGTTTTGATGTCATAAGACAGCCGATATCTACCATAGATTACAGAATGGGAAACTATGGTCCTTTTATGACTTTCCGCTAAATCTGTTGGGATCGAATTCAAGATTTTAATCACAATGCGCTATAGAATTAATCTTGAAGGTTTTTATAATCATATATATTCTAACTCTTTTGTCACTAATCGGTTCCAAGGGCCATTAACCTATAGTATAAATGGTCGAATATAAAATCTTTTGAAATATTGTTACCTTCTCTTGCATTAGAGAGCCATATTTTAAACGAATGTCCTGTGCCCTGATCCTGTCACATTGCCACTCTTTAGAGTCTATACGATTTGTTCTTTTATAGGCACTCATTAATCCTATGTAACACATGTATCACATAAAAATGAGGACAACCCTGAGGCTAAAAAATATCAGAACACGATAACGAGCTCATCTCCGCTCAAGTTACTACAGCGTAAAGCCCATGAGGCTCTACTACAACATTAATACTACCAGCATTCAAAGAAAATTGATTTACATTTTTAATCTTGCAAAGACCACAACACATCTAAGATTTTCGCCTCATGGTAGAATGAGTAGCCAATACGCACAAACGCTAATGATTTAAGAATGACTTTGCAAAGCACAATCGATCAGTGCTATCGCTTTATTTGAGATGACCTGATTCTAATGAGCTGCCACTGAAGTGCACTAACTAGGCATATTACCCCCACAGATAAGTCTCATGTATAATAGTAATCAGGCCTTGGTCCCAAAACAGACTTTTCAAAGGATCAAAATATTTAAAGAAGCCTATAGAGGAGTCTATACTAGATTAATTAGAATCTAGATTGATTGTATCATCCTCTAATGGTGTTTGGTACACTTGTGATGGTTTATTATTTTAGTATGATGAGGCAACAGGTCACATCACTACCTTACCTAAAGGGGATTCATTAGCTACTCAAATAATTAATAAATAAACCAGCTCACTGAACACACAGTGGTGCATCTTTTGAATATGCTGTTAGGTATGCTGTTTGAATATGCTGTTAGGTAGATTCGGGTGCTCCGACTGAAATTTTCGGTAAAATTTCGGTCGCGAACACATGGTCGCAGTGAGGAAACGCTATTGAGTTCAGGATGGACTTTGATCGGATCAGAGTTGTCCTCTCCCAACTTTAATTCATCGGTTAGAGCCGAACGATCATTCGCGATTCGTTATCTCAACGTAGTAATCAAACCTCTTTGCGGTAACCTTAACATTTGCCTAAACTACTACATTCGGTCGCGGAATTCTGTTCGCGTGGTTTCGGTTGCAGATCCCGACCGAAAGTGAAAGATGCTTTTTTGGATCGCGCTTTTCGCTCCCACTCTTGAGCAGTTTCGCAGATTTCGTGACCGAAATCCATTTCAGCCGCGGAAAGCCCGAGCACGCGAATGCACCTAAATTGTACTACATGTAGTGATCGAGGTATGGTGAGGCGGTTGAGGGTCAGGAAGGCGAGGGAGACCCAATTTCTGCGCTGTTATTGTACTGACATCTTCTCGGAAGACATATGGAGTGTACAAAAGACCATAACTCATGGACCATTTTAAAACAAGGCTTTGCAAGGATGCTATTCTATGGAAAAACAGTTTCCCCAATGCTCTATCTGTACCTGTAGGATTTGAATGTTATATAGCAAGCTACACAGAAGACCGAGTGGAGAGACCTAGTACTGCTGTTTAGATGAAGTTTGCGTATAAAATGGCCCATGTTGTTCTTCGCATAAAAATTACTCAGACAAAAGAATCCTAGAAATCACAACTGATGGAAAAGGAATCGAATACTACCTGTGACCTTGCTCCATTACATCAAAAGGTCATAGAATCTTAGATATTTATGTAAAATCTCCTGCTGTTTCAACTACACTGCACTAAATGATTGGCAGTGTTTCAGTTAAGTTGTCAGTGATTGACTAATACTTCATTTCCTTTGTCATATCTACTTCGTAACACCACCTAGCAAACAACTTGAAAGTGCAAGTTGGAACTTAACTGATGCAACCTAAGCTGCAATCCTCATACACATTCAAATTTCACATCCCGCCTACTTAAGATTTTAGCTGAATTCTTAGGGTCCATCATCAGAACTGGTCGAAATAAACTGTAATCATGATAATTGGTTACGAGTTAAAACGATTACTGGCGTGGATGACGAGGCAGATTCTTTTTGGCTTATCAGAATCAGTGTGTCTCAAAACCTACCTGAGTCGAATAAAAGTTCATACTGAGCAGGCGAAGTAGTAAAAATTGCGGTTAAATCTTGGAATTCTCAAATGAACTTCCATTCAGTTGAATTTTTCCGGCGTGACGTAAATTGTCGCAAAATACATCACAGCGGGTCCACGCTATTACATATGCGCGCCTGCGCGATTGGTAGCCAAAGCCCAACTTCTACAGCTTTGTCACACTTCTGACTACTGGGATCGACGTATGAGCACGAAATGGGCCCAAAAACGAAAACAAATACCTATAAATTCACTGAGTTTAGCTTAGTCCTAACTCTTAGTCTACCTCACAATCAAAGTGAGTGATACTAAATCGGTGACCGAGTGAATTTACTCACCTTTTTCGAAAACGGTCTTCCAGTCTTAGTTTGTGTTCGTTACTAATAGCAAAACAAGTGCTCTTATTGCGTAAACAGGCCAGCAGTATATTTGCAACCTAGTCCTATTCCAAGTGGCTGTCTGACACTGTTATATGTACGGTTTTCTACCAGTTGAAGCCATGGCGTCAACTCTACCCTTTAGCATGATTGTTGTAGCAGGTCACGTGCGTTCCCTGGGATTCCCGGGCAATATCGGCCAAATGTGGCTCTCTTTACGTTTGTTTGACAGATCTGGAGCTTTTGCTGCCACTCTAGACCCATTCTCAGCACTTGTGTACAACCTAAGGGATGTGTCAGGGGTTATGAGGTGTCCCAAATATTGGGACACTCTCTGTAAAGCCAGGTAGAAAATGATCAATTTTGAGTGCCTGGCCATTGACTAGTCATCAAACTTGCGATATTATACGTCATATAAATGGCCGATCAGGCTCCGCCCTTTTAAAAACGTTTTTCAGAGGGTGCCAATTTTGCCATCTTTAGCACAGATTTAAGGGCACTTCTGCTGTGTCTATTGCACTGTAACTTGACTCAGGTAGGTTTCGAGACATGCTAATTCTGATCAGCAAAAAAAATTTGTCATCCAACCTTTAACCTGTAATAATTCGGCCGGGACACCAGCGATTGGGATCTTGTAGAGTTTTTAGATCAAATACTTGAGCTGAGCTGCTATAATAATACATAAAATTAATAATGTTCTTTTCTAATTAGCTTTGGATAGATTTTACTTCTATACATACTATTGCTGAGGATAAATCAACGCATACGAAAGAGGCCTTGGATACTCTTAGTTAGCTCGCTGTCTTTATACCCATAGAATATCAATGTTCAATTGATCGATCGACTGGTAGTTAATATGGCTTCCTATTTCACTAATATTGTTTCGATAAGCCGTTTTGATCCAAATAGTAAACAAGACTTCCATACCAAGAATACCCTATATGCACCTAATGTACCTCATTTGATATGGTCACTGACCAGCTTAGTTCAACTGGATGGGTTCACTTCTACAGGGTGTAGACTTGATAATGACGCCTATGGAAAATGATACAGTACCATTTTCTATTGGGGAGATACTGTCACTAACCGAGAGTTTTGTTAGCAGAATATCCTGTAGAGATGATGGCTCTAGGGGCGAGACTCCTGCTTTTAACAGCTCAATTCAAACTTGATGGGGGGTGAAATGACAATTAAAGGGGTTATGTCATGGTTGAGTGGAGACGCACTTTCGGAGTTGTGTTCCCCATTCTTAAAGGGGGCAATTCCGCATTCATTGTGGTAATAGCGAGTGGTCCTTTTCCAAAAAAGGAATATCGGTCATTTGAATAACTATGACCCGAGTAGTCCAAATAGAAAAAACAGGATCTAATTACTAAAACTTAGTAGCCTAATGATCCTCACTCCCTCATAACATCTGGTACAACTCAAAGTTGAACGTAATATTGGAGAAAACTGAAGTTATAAGAAGTACTTCGCCGGTTTTCCCTAGCCCTGAATAGAGGTCATTGCATTTGGGCCTCTATCATTGTGCAATAAGGCACCAACGCTTGCTGACAGAGGTGACAAACTGCGCTCTGAAATCCCTTTTCTATATTTTTGTTGAACATTTTCTTTATTCAGACCTGTGTAACTACAGGTCTAGTATACAACTGCAAGAGATCTTTCCAAACATCAGCGCGCAAGCCAAGGAATCAGTGCAAACACCAACAGCTCTGTGTTAACTTCCTATCTTGAGGCCAGTTCTGGTGCATCGACGGTCTGAAAAGTGTGTCACTGAGGGCTCTAAATATGCGGATTGGATAGGGCTATGTCGAAGCTTCCATTTGAACTAGGTATTGGGCCCATTTGTTCATGGTAGGCTTCAGAATTTGAGAACAAGTGAAGACACTTTTGGCCATGAGATATCCCCTTTGAATGGTGCCGAAACTGGGAATTCAATCAGGGACCTCTAAATACATTGCAACATTCACTGAGCCACTGCTTCACCCTAACACATAATCAACTGGGATATTTTTCTTTCTGCGACTAGCTAATGGATAACCAAGAAACTAAATTCTCTTATGCACTAGTTGTGAGGGGTTTACATACATGTGCTATAGGTGTAGCTACAGCCAGGTAAGATAGACTCAATACTCACATTGTGGTGCTTCGGCGTTCGAGCGCAGCAATACGGTCACTCCTCCACTGTAAAAAGTACAAAACAATACATAATAGTTAAATGCATTAATGTACATTTTAGGAAAAATGCGTTTCATTTCGAAAATCCCTCAAATTGAATTGCACATAAAATATACAAAGTAATCGGGGCCAGGGTGGTTGTCATCGTGAGCTATAATTTCCAAATGGTTAATGATTCCATTGAGATTAATGATTTGTTAGCCCAACCCAACAAAACCAATAGGCAGTTCAAGCTAAAATGTACTCAGAGAAGGTAACTCTTGGTGAATCATGTTGTGATACAAGTGTTCTTTTCTCCTCGTGTGGCATCTCCACTATGAAGCTGCCAGATAAGATCCTTATTTTTCACCAGTTTATCATGGTTCATCAGGAACGAGCCAGTTTCAATGCCCCACCTCATATCAATGCCCCACCTCGTATCAATGCCCCACCTCATATCAATGCCCCACCTCATATCAATGCCCCACCTCATATCAACGC
>Ga0224501_10001901_pt1 | contig 16305 bp, 12 predicted proteins | sample SF_Oct11_sed_USG_4_FD_169105 | JGI IMG/M metagenome (GOLD analysis project Ga0224501, IMG submission 169105) | Sediment microbial communities from San Francisco Bay, California, United States - SF_Oct11_sed_USGS_8_1 | ecosystem: Environmental > Aquatic > Marine > Sediment | place: USA... | reverse complement strand
TGGTATATTCTGTGCTGTAATGAGGGGGCTGTAATGAGGGGGCATGAACGCCGCCGCCGGCCCACACCAGGAACGAACGCCCGATGGAATTTGATACATATTTCGGATTTTTCTCCCGCTCGGTGATGACGGCGCTGGCCACCACCATCACCAACCTTTCGGGAGTGGCGGTGAACCTGGGCGAGGTTACGCTGTCCACCACCAATACCATCAAGCTGCGCTTCAGCGATGTGGAAACGGTGATGCTGCCCGGAATGGCGGAGCAGGGGGGGCTGCAGTTCGTGCTGGCGCTTTCGCGCAACGATACCGACGCCCTGAGCCGGCTGGCCACAAGGCGTATGGGGATGCAGCGCATGGGGATGCAGCGCATGATGGAGCAGGCCGTGGCGGCGGCCATGGAGCCGTTCAACTTTGTGGCCAAGCGGCGCTCGCGGCTGCGGTCGCTGCAGATTTCACCCAACGTGACCGGCTTCACGGCCCATCATCTGCAAGGAGAAGTGAAGTACACCATGGCCACGGGGTTCTTCAAGGTTCCCCAGGGCCGCGATTTCCAGTTACGGCTCCTGGTGACGGCCCAGGGCCGGGACATGATAGAGGACCGGGTGACCCAGAAGAGCACCCAGCGGGCGCTGTTTTCCATCAACGAGGGGGCCTACCTGTGCCGCCCCCAGTGGGAGCCACCCCCCCCGCCGCCCGGCATGGAGAGAGGAAAGGAATTGTCCGAGGCAATGTTCAACGCATGGCTGCAGACCTACCTGGGCAAGAATGACGGGCTGACTCCCAACCGGATGTTTCAGCGTCCGGTGGGCATGATGATCCGGCAGGCCGGTGCCGAGGAGCTGGAGTCCCACGCCGCCAAGGACGGACCGCCCACGGTGGTCAGGCTGCTCATCAACGGGGAAAAGGCCCTGGAGGTGCTGGTGGTGCTGGGGGCCAAGACGGCGGATAATCTGCGCCGCCTGTCCCGCTCCGGGCAGGAGCGTTTTCTGGGAGATCTGTTCCGGGCCCTGTTCAGCGACTCGGCCAGGCTCTGGGAGAGCTTCGGGGACGACTCCTTCAAGTGGCATCTGGCCGCCGTCAAGCAGATTCCCGCCGATGCCATTGACGCGGTGACCAAACGGCTGGAAGGCGGCGGGCTGGTGCTGCGCCAGCTGGCCAACACCGACGAGGGGCACCTGGAGTGGATGCTGGGGATAACCCCCCACGCCTGGCAATGGATGATGCGTCTGGCCGCGGCGGGCATGGCCATGCCCGGGGGGGGGTCTCCCAACCGGCAGGGCATCTTTCGGGCCACCGGCTGGGGGAAGCACCGCCTGCCCTGGGTGCGGATGGTGGGGGTGCTTTCCGAGCGCGACCTGCAGGACCTGATGCGCCTGTTCCAGCAGGCCCGGGTGGAGCCTCCCACCCTGGCCGCCGTGGCCGAATCCCTGGACAGCACCTCCCGCACCCGCTGGCTGGAGTCCATGCCGGTTATGCTGCGCGAGCGCACCGAGAAGGTGCAGCTGGACGAGGGCGAGGGCGCCCGGCTGGAAATTGAGCTCACCCGGACCATGGTGCCGCTGGCCCGCTCCGGCAAGCTGCCCCCGGGGCGCCTCAATGACTGGGTGCTGCTTTACGCGGAGTTTCTGTGGGGGCACCGCCAGCATCTCATCGAAAAGCTGCTTCCCCTGCGGCATCTGGTATATGGCATGGACCGCACCTCCCTGAGCCGGCTGCTGTTCGACGTAAAGAGCGCCGTGCTCACCGATGTCCTGTGCTGGGCCGAGTTCCCTGTGGTGGATCAGGTGCGCCGGGCCATCAGCCCCAGCTACGCGGTGCGTCTTTTGGAGGATATCGCCGTGCGCCGTCCCCAGGTCAGCGCCTATGCCGCCCAGGAGGCTCAGATGGCCCTGTATACCCAGTGCGCGCTGGGCTGCGAGCAGGGGCTGTACCTGCTGCGGCCCACGCCGTTTCGCCGCCTGAACGACCTGCTTCGCCTGTCCGAGGGGGATTAGGGCGGCTGCGGGCCGGAGTTCTGTCTGAAAAGCCGGGATATGATGGGGGCGCAGTCTGCACACCCCCGGCAGGGGTTGCGGCCCCCCGCAGCTGAAATAATGGCGTGGCCACCGCTAACGCCATGATACCGTACTTCTTATAGGTGTCAGCTCGTTGTGATCCCTTGGGGGGAATTCCAAAGGGACGACCTTCACCTGGATTTCAGACAGAACACCAAAATCAGTTTTCAGATACAGCCTAGTCCTCCGGGTAGCCCAGTTCTGTAAGGCGGCGGGGGTCCTCGCTCCAGCGGTCCAGCACCCGCACATTAAGTTCCAGGAATATCCTCACTCCCAGCAGGTTCTCAATGCGCTGGCGGGCCTCCGAGCCGATGGCCTTTAGCATTTTTCCGCCCTTGCCGATTACGATGCCCTTCTGGCTATCCCGTTCCACGAATATGCTCGCGTGCACCACCAGCAGGGGCTCTCCCTGGGTGCGTTCCTCCAGGCTTTCCACGCGCACCGCCGCGCCATAGGGCACCTCGTCCCGGGTGCGGGTCATCAGGGCCTGGCGGATCAGTTCTCCGATCATGGTTTCCCGGCCCTGGTCGGATATCTGCCCCGGCGGAAAGTATTCCGGGCCGGGTTCCAGGCGTTCCAGGATCAGCTGCATCAGCCGCTCCAGGTTGTGCCCGGTGAGGGCCGAAACGGGCAGCACCTCGGCAAACAGTCCGGTGTCGTGCAGGGCGGACAGGGTGGCCAGCACCTGCTCCCCGCCGGCCGCATCGACCTTGTTCACCAGCCCCAGGGCCGGCCGGCCGGCCTCCCGCACCCGGTCCAGCAAAAGCTGCTCCTCCGGGCCGGGCGGTGCGCCGGGCGAGGGACGGGGTTCCACCAGCACGCAGCACAGGTCCGCGTCGGACAAAGCCCCCAGGGCATAGCCCACCATGCGCTTGTTCAGGGGGGAGAACGCCTGATGGATGCCGGGCGTATCAATGAACACCACCTGGTAATCCTCCCCGTGCAGCACTCCCATGATCCGGGTGCGGGTGGTCTGCGGCTTGGGGGTGGCGATGGAAACCGTGGAGCCCACCAGGCGGTTCATCAGGGTGGATTTGCCCACGTTGGGCCGCCCCACCAGGCACACGAATCCGGAGCGGTAGCCGGCCCCGTCGGCTGTTCTCATTTTTTTCTCCGCGCTCATGACGGTCTTCCCCGGTGGGCCCTTTTGCGGGCCGTCACACGGCGGGGATGCGTTCCCGCGGGTTTGTTCCTGCTGGCGTAGTATTGGTCCAAAGTGCTGCCCCGGCGGCTGGATGTGGTTGCTCTGAATTGGTGACCTGCTGCCAGAAAAGCTTAGCACATCCCGGGGAGGATGATCCCTCAATAACGATTGGGCACATACATGGCGTTGATAGCCGGTTTATAAAGGTAGTTGGGGTAGGCGTTGGAGCCGCTGTACCTGTACACATTCAGATAATAGGTATTGTTGCCGCTTAAAACGGTGTCGGTGTAGGTTCCCGAAAGGGGAAAATAATAGTTCCCGGTGGGGGCTGCGCTGGGAATGCTTGCTGTTCCAGTGCCAAAATCCCCCAATACAATCGAATTATCCCCGATGGACCAGACAATGGTGGTGTCATTGCCTGTTCGATGCTGTAACAACAAGGTCCCCGATATGTTTACCACGATGTAGCCGCTGGCAGGTGCGTTGAGGCTTATTCCGATGACGTTGGCGGCATAGCTGTTGCTGCCGATGGTGTGGGTGTTGAGGTCATTGATGAAATCCACCCCGGCCGCATCCTGCAGGTCTTCGGCGGTCAGGGAATTATTGATGACCTCGCTGGTGCCGACAGACTCGGTGGCTATTTCAGAGGATCCAACTGAATTGGCCGCCAGGTGGGTGCTGGTGACCGCGCCGGTGCCGATACCGATTGAAACAGAGTTGTTGGATTTGGTCACCTCGATTCCGGAGCCGCCCAAAACCGTTTCTATCTTCCCGTTAAGTTCTGTTACCAGGTTGGTAATCCATTCCTCGGTTATGGTGTCGCCCGATAGCAGTCCGCCCAGGCCCAGGGCTATGGTGGTGAATCCGAATACGGCCATTGCAGTCAGATAACCCAGTTTGAGTTTCATGGAGAGACTCCTTGTGCAGGTTTTTGAATTTGACTGGGGGCATATCCTTAGAGCACAGTACAGCTGCCAACCGTGGATGACCCCACCACGCACGCACTGCCGGATTTTTGATCATTCGCAGCTCCGCCATCATCGCCGGGTGCGCAACCGGCTGCCAGGGCCGCCAGCATTGACATGGCTACTATCAGGATGACCGTTTTGATTGTTTTTCCCATTTTTGGCTGCTCCCTTGTTGTTCACCAAGGCAACCAGGAGGGGGCGCTGCTCCCGGATGAACCTGAAGCTCCTTCCGGCCATTAACGACCCATTCCGGGGTTTATCGCCGTATTTCCCATGTATACACCTGTTGTGGAAATCCCTTTATGCGTCCCGGAATATCAGCAGAACTGACTGTATTCTATAGCATTATTTAGCACCAATCAGCCTGGAAAGTCAAAATAAAAGGGCTGTTCAGGGCCGTATTCTGACCCGCGGATCTTGTTTCGGATTTGGCTCAAATGTCCAGGCAGGTTTGGGCATTTACGCGGGAACGCAATTACCTGCCCTCCGGTATCTGCCCTCCGGAACCGATTTATTATAAGGGCCCTGGGGGAGGGGCAAAAACAACCAAGATGGTTGAAGGTTTCGATAATTACGGTGTAGCCTGTTCTAGACCCTTCAGCCAGTGAATATTTTTTGCAGAATATTTTTCGCCCGGGGCCGGGCGCGGGGCAGGGTTTTTACCTTATGCGGTGAAAAAGGAGAACGAGATGCAGACACCCCAGGATTTCATCAAGCATGTCGCCGGCGGCAACAACCTGGGCCGCGATCAGGCTGCGCTGGCCATGGAGGGCATCATGACCGGGGACTGGTCCCCGGCGCAGATCGGAGCCTACCTGACGGCCCTGCACATGAAGGGGGAAACCCAGGACGAGATAACCGGCTCGGCATATGTGATGCGCGCCAAGGCCTTTCACCTGGAGGTGAAGAACCGCCCCCTGGTTGATATCGTGGGTTCCGGCGGGGACTCCCTGCGCACGCTCAATGTTTCCACCTTGGCCGCGCTGGTGTGCGCGGGCGCGGGCCTGCGCATTGCCAAGCATGGCAACCGGGCCATGACGGGCATGTGCGGCAGCGCGGACATTCTGGAAGGGCTGGGCGTGAACCTGGATATCTCTCCGGCGGACGCCATCCACGGGGTGGATGAGAACGGGTTCACCTTTTTGTTCGCGCCGCACTTCCATCAGTCCATGAAGCACGCCATCGGCCCCCGCAAGGACATCGGCGTCCCCAGCATATTCAACTATCTGGGTCCGCTGACCAATCCCCTGGCCGCGGAGTTCTACCTGATGGGGGTCAACCGCCGCCAGAACACCGAGCTGTTCACCAACGTCCTGGTGGGGCTGGGCTGCCAGCGCTCGCTGCTGGTGCACGGCTCAGACGGCATGGACGAGATAACCCTGAGCGGCCCCACCCATGTGGTGGAGCAGAACAAGGGAGATATCAGCACCTACGAGATCAGGCCCCAGGACTTTGGCATGGAGCCGGTGCCGCTGGCCGAGCTGACCCTGCCCGACAAGGAAACATCCATCGCCACCGCCCGCTCCGTGATCAAAGGCCAGGGCCCCGCGCACCAGGAAAACATGGTGGTGCTCAATGCCGGGGCGGCCATCTATGTGGGCGGCAAGGCCGATTCCATTGCCGCCGGGGTGGAAATGGCCCGCGAGACCCTGAAGTCGGGTGCGGCCCTCAAAGTGCTGGAAAAGGTGGCCGCCTACACCGCCTCCCGTAAAACCCAGGCCGGATAAGAAACGCCCCCATGAACGACATCCTGCTAAGAATCATGGAAAAAAAGCGCGAGGAGGTGGCCGCGCTGAAAAAGGAGCTGTCCCGCGAGGAGGCCCTGGAGCGGGCCGCACGGTTGCCCCCGGCGCGGGATTTCACCGGAGCGCTCAAGGGTGCACGCCCGCGGGGAACGGGGCGGCGGGGTGCAGAACGGCAGGGCGGTGCGGGGGTAAACATCATCGCCGAGATCAAGAAGCGCTCGCCTTCCAAGGGGGCCTTCGACTGGCATGGGGACACGCCCCGGCAGGCCCGGGCCTATGCCGGGGGAGGCGCGGCGGCCATCAGCGTGGTCACCGACGGGCCGTTCTTCGGCGGGGATACCGGCATGCTGGGCCTGGTCCGCGAGGCCGTGGATATTCCCGTGCTGCAAAAGGACTTTCTGCTGGAGCCCTGGCAGGTGGCCTTTGCGCGCTCCCTGGGGGCGGATGCCTGCCTGCTGATAGCGGCCTGCCTGCCCGGGGACCTGCTGGCGGAGATGCTGGAGGAAACCCGCCGGGTGGGAATTCACGCCCTGGTGGAAGTGATCGACGAGGAGGAATTGGCGCGGGCCGGAAAATCCGGCGCGATTGTGATAGGGGTAAACAACAGGGATCTGAAAACATTCACCATCGATCCGGCGCGGACCGAGCGGCTGCTGCCGCTTTATTCCGATGAACAGGTGGCGATTGCCGAATCGGGCATCCACACTCCCGCCGACGTGGACAGGCTGCTGGCCGCGGGCGTGGACGGATTCCTCATCGGCGAGGCCCTGATGAAGGCGGCGGACCCCGCGGCCCATCTGGCGCTGTTGCGGGGGGCCTGAATGGCCTTCCGGGGGGCGGCACGGGGCTTCTGAACATAAAAACCTGAGACAAGGGTGCGGTTATGAGCGTGAGGGTAAAAATCTGCGGATTGACCAAGGTGGAGGACGCGCAGCATGCGGAGGCCTGCGGGGCGCACGCGCTGGGGTTCATATTTCATGACCATAGCCCCCGGGGCATCACCCCGGATGTGGCCGAGAAGATTATCGCCAGCATTTCTCCCACGATTGTAACGGTGGGGGTATTCGTGACGACCCCCCTGAAAGAGATAAACATGATCGCCGATTCCATCGGCCTGGACAGGGTGCAGCTGCACGGGGGACAGGATTACGACTGCCTGGCCTCTCTCAACCGCCGGGGATACCGGGCCTTCCGGCTCAAGGATGAATCACAGGTGGAGGAGACGATCCTGGCGCCGGATGAAATCCTGCTGCTGGACACCTATGACCACGAGCTTTCCGGGGGCACGGGGCGCATTTCCAACTGGGAGTGGGCCCGCAGGATCAGCGAGAAGAAGAAGGTGATTCTGGCCGGCGGGCTGAACCCGGAGAACGTCATCGAGGCCATTGAGATCGTGGATCCATTCGGGGTGGATGTTTCCTCAGGGCTTGAATTTTCTCCCGGGGAGAAGGACCATGAGCTTATCAGCGCCTTTTTCACCGCCCTGGATGAACTGGAGCATAAATACTGACCCGGACCGGGAGTTCCCCAACGGCCCTGCCGGGAAAAAACAGCGCGGTTTGCGGTGCGGCCCGCAGCCCGGAACCAATCGCCATGGAGCCGAAAAGCATGTCTGCGAAAGCGGAAAAAACACCCACACGACCCGGATACTACGGCCCCTACGGGGGACGATTCGTCCCGGAGACGCTTATCGGCCCCCTGGACAGCCTGGACGCGGCCTGGCGGCAGGCCAGGAACGATCCCGGGTTCTGGGAGGAGATAGCGGGCTATCTGTGTGATTATGTGGGCCGGCCCTCGCCCCTGTACCTTGCCCGGCGGCTTACGGAAAAATGCGGCGGGGCGAAGATATACCTCAAGCGCGAGGACCTGAACCATACCGGAGCCCACAAGGTGAACAACACCCTGGGCCAGGTGCTGCTGGCCCGGCGGCTGGGCAAGAACCGGGTGATCGCGGAAACCGGGGCGGGCATGCACGGGGTGGCCACGGCCACCATGGCCGCGCTGTTCGGGCTGGAATGCGTGGTGTACATGGGCAGCAAGGACATTGAGCGCCAGGCCCCAAATGTGGCCCGGATGCATATGCTGGGCGCCGAGGTGCGGAGTGTTTCCTCCGGCTCGGCCACCCTGAAGGATGCCATGAACGAGGCCCTGCGCGACTGGGTGGCCACGGTGGACAACACCTTTTACGTCATCGGCTCGGTGGCTGGCCCCCATCCCTATCCGGAGATGGTGCGGGACTTCCAGCGGGTGATCGGTGAGGAGGCCCGCCGGCAGATCATGGACAAGGAAGGGCGCCTGCCCGATCTGCTGATTGCCTGCGTGGGCGGCGGCAGCAATGCCATGGGGTTGTTCGCCCCCTTCCTGGAAGACAGCGCGGTCAGGATTCGCGGGGTGGAGGCCGGCGGCGAGGGCACTGATACGCCCCATCACGCCGCCACCATCGGGAAGGGCGAGGTGGGCGTGCTGCACGGCTCCAAGAGCTATCTGCTCCAGGAGCCCTCCGGGCAGGTCAGCGAGGCCCATTCCATCAGCGCCGGGCTGGATTATCCGGGGGTCGGGCCGGAGCATTCCTGGCTGAACGACACCGGGCGGGTGGAATACGTCAGTGTGACCGATGCGCAGGCCATTGATGCCTGCTTCGAGCTGTCCCGGCTGGAGGGCATCCTGCCCGCCCTGGAAAGCTCCCACGCCATCGCGGACGCCATCCGGGTCGCAGCGGCCATGAAGCCCACGGAGATTATCGTGGTGAACCTGTCCGGGCGCGGCGACAAGGATTTGAACACCCTGCTCAAGGCGGCACCGGACCGCTTCCAGGGGGGCAAATGAGGGGCGGCCAGACACCATTTATCGGTAAATATTCCCGGTGCGGCAGAGGGTATCGGTCCGCCGGGGCATGCCGGGAGGAAATGTGAACGAGCAGCAGTCCAACCGCCTGGAAAAGGCGCTGGGAGAACTCAAGGCCGGAGGCCGCAAGGCCCTGGTGATATACCTGATGGCCGGTGATCCCGACAAGGGTTTCACCGAGAGCCTGGTGCCCGAGCTGGCACAAGCCGGGGCTGACGTGGTGGAGCTGGGGTTTCCCTTCAGCGATCCGGTGGCCGACGGTCCGGTGATCCAGGCGGCGGCCACCCGGGCCATGGCGTCGTTCAGGGGACTGGGGGACTATCTGGACCTGATCGCCCGTATCCGCAAAAAAAGCTCAATCCCCCTGGTGACCATGACCTATTACAACCCCATCTTCCGCTATGGGGAAGAGGCCTTTGCCAGGGACGCCGTCCAGGCCGGGCTTGACGGGGCCATCATTCCCGATCTGCCCGTGGACGAGGCGGGCCAGTGGACGGATATCTGCGGGCAGGCCGGCCTGTGTCCGGTCCTGCTGGATGCTCCCAACAGTGACGAGGATCACTCCCGGCGGATAGCCGCGGCGGCCCGGGGCTTCATCTACCTGGTTTCGCTCAAGGGGGTTACGGGCACCGACCAGGGGCTGGGGGAAAATCTGGCCGAACGGGTAAACCGCCTCCGGGGGTTCTCGGACACCCCCCTGGTGGTGGGCTTTGGCATATCCACTCCCGAGCAGGCCCGGCAGGTGGGGGCCATCAGCGACGGCGTGGTGGTGGGCAGCGGCGCGGTTTCACGCATCTTCTCCGCTCCCGGCCCCGCCGAGGCCCGGCGGCAGGTGCTGGATTATGTGCGGGCTTTGCGCGCCGGCCTGGACTCCGCGGTATAAAACGCTGTGTAACTGGCTGTGTAATACGCCGGGTAATAGGCTGTGTAACTGGCTGTGTATCTGGCTGTGGACACCCATTAGAAGCTATCTCAAAAAAAACATTTATGCCTCCGGCGGGCCGGTGGGCGCTGCCACCCGGCGCCCCCAGGAAGGGATTGGTAAACCCCTTCACCCCAGCAACTCCCATCAAAACAATGGAATACAATTTTACGATCCGTTAAAGCGGGTGCAGGGGGCAGCGGTCTAGAGTGCCGGCCCCTGCTGGGGGGCTGAAGTTGCCCATGGGCAAAAACGGGGGGCAAAGCCCCCAAATTGTATATTTCGAGAGGGCTTGCAGATATACACGCCGGAACATACGCCAGGATACTGCCATGTATTTACCCTTGAAATAGTATTCATCCCTTGAAAAACTCTGTCCGCCCAGGTCCGGCGGTATCAGTTGAGGGGTCTGTCCTTCTGCTCCTGCAGGGCCTGTTCAATCTCCTCCTGTAGCACCATCTGGGTCAGCCGCTTCTTTTTTTCCAGGTGCCGGCGCAGCGCCCCGGCCAGAATCAGGGGTGTGCCAATCAGCACGAACAGGGAGGAGGCACTGAGCAGGGTCCACCAGGAGAAGCGGACCGTCAGTCCATCCCGCCATTCATTTTCCAGGGTGGGCAGGTTCTCCCCGTACACCGTTGAAAAAGCCCGGAACACATCCTTCCCCGAGTCCATTTCCCTGAGCAGGTCGTGCAGCCCCGTCATGCCGTTACGGGCCAGCAGGAACCGCACGAATGAAGCCGCCTGGGAATAGGCCTGCCCCCGCCCGGCGGGGTCGGCGGGAAAGCCGGCGATGAGCCGCGAAAGCGGTATCAATCCGCCGAAAACCGCCCGGGCGTTCAGGCCCGCGTCATCCAGGTAGCTGAGCTCGTGGGCCACCAGGATGGCCAGCCCCTCGTGCAGCCACAACGGAACGGGCACCTCCAGGGCCAGATCCAGCACACCATGCACCAGCTCGTGCCGCATCACCCCCCGCAGATCCCAATAGCTGCCGGAAAGACTCCGTGGGGCGCGCAGAAACAGCGTCCGGCTGGCCGGCGAATATAATCCCAGCGCATCTCCGGGGGCCCCGGGTGGTATTTCCGCCTGAAAATCCTGGCTGGTGGGCAGCAGTTTCACCCGCAGAACGCCCGCCGGAAACAGCCGCAACTCGCTCATTATGGAGTGCCGGTCATCCTGCATCAGCGGCCAGAGCCGGGTGGCCAGTTCGGTATCCCGGGCCTGAAACAGGAACTCCAGTCCGTCGGAGTCCAGCACCAGCCATTTTCCCTGGGGCTGCGGCTGTTCCGCCTGATCGGCCAGCACACATTCCCAGGCCATGGCCAGGAGCAGTATCAGGGTGAAACTTTTTCGCATTCGGCGCTCCGGTGAAAAAATCGAGCCCTGCGGGACCGGCGGAGGTCCCGGGGGTGTCTCTGCACCAAACCTTCCACAACCGGGCCAAATATTCAAACAGTCTGACGGCCCATGCCGGGGGTGCCGGGGTCAGGGTCTGCGGGGAGGGGGATTTTCCCCGGGGGCAAAAAAAAGACGCCCCCGCCCTTATCGGAGAGCGGAGGCGTTGTGGGGGAAGGAATTCTGGTTCCCTGCCGCTTACTTGGCGGCGGTGCTGTATACGATGGAGTCCAGCTGGGTCTGGGCGCGCCGCCCCGCCGATGTGGCCGGATACCGGTCAGCTGCGGCCTCGTAGAACACCCGGGCGGTGCGGTGGTTCTTCCGCTCCATGAAGGTCTGGCCCAGGCGGTAAATGGCGTCCGGGGTCTTGTATCCATCCAGGGTGCTGCGGTGCTCGAAATTGCGCAGAACCTTGCGGTAGGCGTCTTCCGCCTGCTCCATCCGTCCCATTCTCAGGTGAGCCTCGCCTACCCAGAACTGGGCGTTGTCGCTGTGGTTGTCGGCGGGGTAGCGCTCCAGGAAGTCCTCGAACAGCACGATGGACTGATCGAACTCCTTGCGGGCAAAGTGTGCGAAGGCCCGCTCATACAAAGGCTTGGCCTCGGGATGGGCGCTGAGCTTGCGGGGGTTGGTGGGCCCGCTCAGGTCAGGGTCGCCGGGCTGGGAGGCCATGGCCTCAGCCACACCCGGAGCCGCTTCAGCCGCTTCGGGAAGGGTATCGTTCATTGAAACGCTTTCCGTCTGCCCGTTGCCCGTGGAGCGGAGGGTCACCTTGCGGTTTCCGGTTTCGGTCCGGGATTCGGATGAATCGGGGGTCTTGAATCCCGGCAGCGGCTGGCTCCAGCCGGTGGAGGATGTCCGGAAGGTGGACGGCACTGTGCTCACAGCCGGTTCCGGCTTTGAGGCCGGCACGGTCGGTATCTGGGGTATGGCGGGAGCTGGTTTTGAGGCGGGCTGTGCAGCCGGCTCGGGCCTGGTGGCCGGGGCGGGGCGGGCACTGCTCCGGGAAGACCTGGATTTCTGCTCACCGGGGTTGCGGGTGTTGATGGTGTTGGAAAGCGTCAGGGCCACTGACTGCTCCAGCAGATCGAAGTTGGTGGTCATGGACTCGCGGAACCGGCGCTGCTTTTCCTGTTCGGCGGAAAGCTCGCGCTTGAGCGATTCCACCCGCTGCTCGGTTTCGCCCAGGCGGTTCTGCAACTCGTCGTTTTGCGCCCGGAGGGTCTGGATCTCGGCCGTGGCGGTCGGTTCGGGCTGGGCCTGCGGGGGCGGAGCCGCCGGGCGTCTGCCCAGCCGGGGGTTTCCTTCGCCGATGGTGCAGCCGGCCATGATCAATGCCGCCAGCAAAGCCAGCAAATACAGAGCGGGAAAGCCGCTCCCGGTATTCTTAAAACTGGATTTCTTGAAATTAGTCGTCGTGTTCATCTCGTTCTTCCTTCCAATGGTTCGGCAATTTCCGGGTTTCCGGGATATTACTCCTCCACCTCCATGGCGGGGGAACACTTCTGTTTTATAAGGAAAGCAATAAACGGGCCTTTGATGAACGGCTGAATGGTGGAACAGGTCACGCTGCGGGCGGAAGGGATGAGGCAGCCGGCGGGGGGGCAAAAAAAATCCCGGAAGGCGGGGCCTTCCGGGATGGCGGTCAGATTGATTTCAACGGTGTTCGCGGGCCGGCCTAGAAGAATATCAGGGATATCAGCAGGAATACCGGCAGCAGGATCACCGAGGAATACATCAGGTAGCCGAAAAAGCTGGGCATGCGGATACCGCCCGCCTCGGCGATGGCCTTGACCATGAAGTTGGGGCCGTTGCCGATGTACGTCATGGCGCCCATGAACACCGCCCCGGCGGATATTCCGGTGAGGATTGCCTCCGGGCCGGCGCTCTTTGTCATTTCCACCGCGGTGGGGATGCCCAGCGAGCCCATGGCCGTATACAGGAACGTCAGATAGGTGGGGGCGTTATCCAGGAAGCTGGAGAGGAAACCGGTCACCCAGAAGTAATGGGCGGGGGTCACCAGACCCAGTTCGCCGCCCCGGGCATTGAGCAGCATCAGCGCCGGAATCATGGTGGTGAAGATGCCGATGAACAGGTAGGCCACTTCCTTGATGGGCTCGAAGTTGAACTGGTTGGCCTGGCGGATGGCCTGGGGGGTGATCCACAGCGAAATCCCCGCCAGGATGATCTGACCGCCGTCGCGTATCAGGGCCGGGATGTGCAGCACCCCCAGCGAGCCCACCGCGATGGTGGTTTCAAAGTGCAGCACGCCGCTCAGGATTACCAGCCCCACCACTCCCAGCAGCAGCAGGAAGTTTACCCCGCCTTCGATCTTGATGCTGACCTTCTGGGGGGCGATCTGGGCACCCTTGGTTTCACGCCGGTACAGGTAGGTATCCATGGCGTAGAAAACCCCCAGCACAATAAATATCGCCACGGCCCAGTGGGGTATGAGGATCAGGGTCCACTCGAAGGGAATGCCCTGCAAAAAGCCCAGAAACAGCGGCGGGTCACCGATGGGGGTAAGCGCCCCCCCGATGTTGCACACCAAAAAGATGAAGAACAGCACCACATGGGCCTGGCTGTCGCGCTTCTCGTTGGCCCGCATCAGGGGCCGGATCAGCAGCATGGCGGCTCCCGTTGTTCCGATAATGCTGGCCATGAGCGAGCCGATGAGGATAATGATGCTGTTGAGCAGGGGGGTGCCCACCAGATCTCCGGAGATGTAAATGCCGCCGGATATGATGAACAGGGAGCCCAACAGGATGATGAACGCTATGTACTCCTCGTAGGTCACGAAGAACTTGGCTCCGAAAGCCGCGCCAAAGCTCACGTCAGCGGGCACCGAGGCCACCATCATCACGATGGCCACCACCAGCCAGGCAAAGCTTATCTTGGGGTAGTTGTGCTCCCAGAAATGATGGGCGAACAGGGGAAACAGGGCGATGGACAGCAGGATTCCCACAAACGGCAGAATTGTCCAGACGGGCGGCACAAAGCCTATGCCGCCGCCGCCGCCGGCAAAAACGGAGGAGGGGGCCAGCAACAGCATCAGTGACAGCATCAGTAACAGCAATCCTGGCATATGCAGGTTTCTGCCGTTGAAAAACCGAGAAAAGTTTCCCATTTTCAATCCTTTTCAAAGGTGGGCCGAATTTGCGGCTCAATATCATCTGACAGCAGGTTTATCGGTCAATTTAGCATCTTTGGATTTATCCCGGCAACCATTGTTGATTATCAGGGGCTTTTTCGCGCGTCAGAGAAAAAAAATTCAGCCGGGGATAAAATGGTTTCCCCCCGAATATAACGCACGAGACCCCTTGCGGTTTCATGCGTTTTTACCCCCGAACGGCAAGTTTTCCCTGGCGGCGGCTTTATTTCCGCTTAAATTTAAGCAATAATTTCATCGATGCAGCTTGGTTCACGATCCTGGCTTCTGTGGGATGGCATTCTAATAGATTGCACATATGACCGAACAGAAATTTGACCAAAAATTCACCGGGGTCCTGAAGACTCTTGCCGATTTCCTGATAGGCATGGGCGCAAGCTTGCTTTCCCTGCTGAAGATCAATACCGAGAAAACGAGGGAGCAGGTGCGCTCCATCGTCTTCACGACCTCGGACCATGTGCTGGAAAAGGCCGAGGAAACCCGCGTGGGGGTCAAGCTGCGCATGGGCATCATGGAGATGGAGCACCACCTCAACAGGCTCTACCCCCAGATCGGCAAGATTACCTGTGACATGGCCGCCCAAAGCACCAGGAAAAACCCGCTCAGCGACCCCGTGCTCAAGGCCAAAATCGAGCTGGCCGAGGAATATCGCGCCAGGGTCCTCGAACTCAAGGAGCAGCTCGCCCTGCATCAGGGGGCCGTCAGGGATAAAAAAACGGCCGCCCAGGAACAGGCCAAGCCGCCCAAGGCCGCCCAGGAACAGGCCAAGCCGCCCAAGGCCGCCCAGGCCGACAAAAAACCTGACGATCAGGATTAGCCGCCACTTGCATCTGCTGAGCACTAGCGGCTATTATTTACTTCCCCAGAATTTTCATTGCCGACGTGGTGGAACTGGTAGACACGCTAGCTTGAGGGGCTAGTGGGAGAAATCTCGTGGGAGTTCGAATCTCCCCGTCGGCACCAGCCAGCTTTATTCCCAGTTACAACCAATTGCAGCCGGAAATTGCGGCTTTGCCATTCTTGTGGCTTTGACATTCCGCCGGCATGGCCATCACCTGCGTCCTGGGGGGATTCCGGGCGGCAGGCATACCTACCCCACCACACCGGGCAACCGTCCAATATGAAGGGGAAAACAGCTAAATGTGCTTGGGATTAAAACTTATAACGGCAGATTTTCAGGCCACCTGTGAGAAGAAATCCGGTTTATGCCTCAAGCCCCTTTATTGGGCAATGATTTCAATGTGTTATTGTATAAAAAACACACTAATAAAGCAAGGTTATCCCAATAAAACAGCGGCTTATGCGTGTTTTTCAGTATTTTTTAAGTTTTCTTTATGCGAAATGCCTGTATTGCGACACTAAAATCATAACTCCCCAGGTCGAGCTACAGAGTATAGGCAACAGGGAAGGGGTTGTGTTATTTAAAGTGGGGACAACGGTGTGAGCCCGGCTAAAGCAAAGCTGTACATAGCGGCAACATCTCGGTCTTGCAGAAAAAGGGTGAGCAAGGGCAGATATGTCTTTTAAATTCCTTTTATCGTGAAAATAATTCAATGACTATCAACATACAAGGTGACAGCTGATAAAGGAGGTATGGTGATCAGGATATTAAAAAGACTTATTCCTACTCAGATTTGATAATCACACTATATAAGGGAACAGGAATGATAAATCCAATATCAGTCAGTGAAAAATTGCTATTTACTACGGTGAAAATTGAAACAACCACTAATGAGGGTAAAGGAACTGGAACTGGGTTTTTCTATAATTACAAAATTGATGATCAAACCCAGTTGCCTCTTGTAATAACCAATAAGCATGTCGTTAAGGATGCTGTGTCAGGAAAATTTTTACTCCATGAAGCAAAAACAGTAGGTGATAAAGTACAACCATCCGGAAGTTTTTTTCCAGTAACCTTTGATAAATTTGAGCAGAGATGGTTCGGTCATTCAGATGACGAAATAGATTTGTGTGGGATGCCCATAAACCCACTGATTGAGCAATTTGCACAATCTGGTAAAGAGGTGTTCAGATTGGCTTTAGATGCTTCAATTATTAAGTCAGATG
>Ga0224501_10001899_pt1 | contig 16315 bp, 12 predicted proteins | sample SF_Oct11_sed_USG_4_FD_169105 | JGI IMG/M metagenome (GOLD analysis project Ga0224501, IMG submission 169105) | Sediment microbial communities from San Francisco Bay, California, United States - SF_Oct11_sed_USGS_8_1 | ecosystem: Environmental > Aquatic > Marine > Sediment | place: USA... | reverse complement strand
CCGCCGAGTCAGCGCCGTAGTGGCTCCAGGGACGATGATGCGAGGCGCAGTCACGGCGCCAGCACACAACGCAAGCCCCGTGCCGAAATCGCTAGCCAATGATTTCAATGACTTACACCCCAAGACCTCCCAACCAGTGCGGCGGCCGCCGGCGGAAGGGTGGCGGCCGCCACCCCACTGCACCATCCCATAGGCTTCGGTCGAGCGGACGACCCGCCCACAGGAAGTCCCGCCATGGGCGTCCGGGGCGTCCGGGGCGTCCGAGGGGAGAGGGGCCCCGCTGGACGAAGTCCAACGAGGGGGGAGGGGCCAGGTGACCCCTCCCCGCGCTTGCGCGCCTCGTATGAAGTGGAGCCGAGGGGGATCGAACCCCTGACCTCTACACTGCCAGTGTAGCGCTCTCCCAGCTGAGCTACGGCCCCGGGAGGCAGGCGGTCTACCGTACTTTGGGGAGCGCAGCAACCGCTTTGCGGCCCTCGTCGATTATTGGACGGACTGCCCCCGGCTCTGCATGGTGGGGTGTGGACCAGCGAGCGTTTTTCGGGCTTTCAGCGGCGTGTTGGCTGCTGCTCGCGGCCTGCTCTGCTGCCGCCCCGTCGGCGCCCCTGCTGGAGCTTTCAGCGCTGGAGCCTGAACTGCTCGAGGAGGGGACGCGGCTGGCGGTCACTTCGGCCGATTTGCCGGTGGGTCGCAGCTGTGAGCTGCGCCTCCATGGTCTGCTCTTCCGTCCCGCAGCTGCGCCGCGCCCGGTCGATGTGTCGCTCGCCGGCAGCGCCGTGACCCAGGCGCGCGTGGAGGCGGTGCTCGACGCGGGCACCATCGCGCAGCTCGGGGGCCACGGTACGCTCGAGGGTGAGCTCGTGGTCTCATTTGCGACACTCGATGGGCGCGGGCGCGTGGAGGGGCGGCGCGCGGTACGCCTGGATTTGCTCGATGCCGGCGCCGCCGTGGGGGCCCGCCGCCGGGCGCGGGCGGAGGCCGAGCGGTTGTTGCTGGAGTTGGGCATCGTGCTGGCCGATGATCAGCCGACTTCCCAGGGGCTTTCGGTACGCTGGGCGCGGGATGCGAGCGCCGCCGCCATGGCCGGGATTCGCAGCGGCGATGTGCTGAGCGAGGCGGCCGGGGTGCGCATCCATACGCCAGCCGATGTGCTGCCGCCGCCCGGCGCCCCGCGGCTGCAGCTCCGGGTGCAGACGCCCGGTGGTGGCGGTGACCGCCTGGTGCTGCTCTCGCTTTCAGGCTTGGGCGCCGAGCCGGGCATGGCGGCGACCCTGGCCGCCGCCGGGCCGCGTGGAGAGCTGGCCCTGGGCGTCCTGAGCGCAGCGCTGGCCTGGGCACTTGTGTCGTTGCTGCTGCTTTCGCCGCTGAGCTTGCGCTGGCGAGCGTTGGTTTCGCCCGCCACCTGGCCCCCACAGCCGCCCGCGAAATGTCCCTGGCAGCATCGGGCACTGGCGGCCTCGGCGCTTTTTTCGCTGGCTTTGCTGGCTGCGCGGCCCGGGGTCTTTGCGGCGTTTTCGGTGCACGCGCTGGCCCTCGTGTGCACGGGCGTCGCGGTGACGCTGGCTGCCCTGGCGCTTTGGGCCCGTCCACGGCGGGGTCTGGGCCCGGCGTTTTGCGCGGCTTTGCTGGGGCTTTTGCCGGCGGGCTTGGCGGCCCTCGATGGTGGCGCGTCGCTCGAGGCGCTGGTGGCGGCCCAAGGTAGCTGGCCCGGGCAGTGGGCGGTCGCGACGCGGCCTGCGCTCGGGCTGGGGCTGCTTTCACTGTGGCTGTGCTGGGCGGGGCTCGGGGCACAGACGGGGTCGGCCCTGGATGCGGGGCTTCGGGCCGCGGTGAGCGCGATGACGGCGCTTGTCGGTTTGGGCGGTTTTCACGCGGCGGCGCTGCCGCTGGCGCTGGTGGCGACCGCTGGCGTGGGCTCGGCGGCCGTGCTGGGTCTCAAGCTGGCACTTTCGTGGTGGCTTTTGGGCTGGTTGCGGGCCCAGGGCCTGGCGGCGCGCGCCGGGGCTCGAGGGCTCGTCGCGCTGGTGGCCTCGGCGCTGTCGATGGCAGCGCTGTTTTCCCTGCTCGGCACGCCCGCCGTCGTCGAGGCGGCGCTCGGCCGCGGGCTACTCGCGGGGCTTTTGCTGGCGCTGCTCGGCGCCCGCTGGCTGGCCCCTGCCCGCGCAGTACGGCGGCGGTTGCCGATGGCCCTGCCGGCGCCCTGATGAAGCCCGGAAGCTCTGATGGCCTACTCGGCCAGGGCCGCCAGAAAACGCCTGAGCCGCGCGTCTTGCTGCGCGTCGACGCCGACGAAGCGCACGCCCGTCATGCTGCGGTCGTCGTCGGTGGGCGCCGACCAGATCACCCGGGCGTCGGCCTCGAAGGGCTCTTCGCCGGGGTCTTCGATGCCGTCCTGGGTGAGGATGAGCTGCAGGGCGACCTGGCTGTCTTCTTCCAGGGCTTGCTCGAGGATTAGCGAGACGCCGCCTTCGGAGATGTCGCGGGTTTCGCCTTCGAGGATGCCCCCGTCGAGCTGGACTTCGGCGACGACGGCCGCCTGGTAGCGGGCATGGCTTCTGCGGTTTTCCATGGCGAGGCGACCAGCATGCGCGTGAACGCGTCGTTCGTAAAGATATCCAACAAGGCCTCGATTTCGGCGATGCGCAGGGCGTGCTCGGGGCCGTCCTGGCCCAAAAGGTCGCGTTCGAGCTGCAGCCGCCGGCGCTCGAAGTAGAGCCCCACCACTTCCCGCTCGAGGCGCCGCTGCTGGATGCGCGCGGCCTGGGCCTGGCGCTCGAGGGCGACTTCTTCGCGGCGGAAGACGACCCGGTCGAGTTCGAAGACGAGCGAGGCTTCGAGCATCAGGTCGTCGTCGGTGGAGAGCTTGAGCTGCTCGTCGCTGCCCACGGCCGAGATGTCGACAGCCTGGCCGCGGCGGGCCCTGAGCGTGAGCCGCGGTACCCAGCCGGCGGCGCGGGCGCGGGCGGCGAGGCTCGCGGAGCGGTCGCCGCGGCTGGCGGCGCGTAGGGCGCGCACGACGGCGCCAACCGTGGGCTCATGGCGGTAGCGGCGCTGGGCGCGGGCGAGCTCGGCGCCGCTGGGCGGGGGCTTTTCGGCGGCGGCTTGGGCCGGGGCGCGCTCGATGGTGCCGTCGGTCGAAGGGTCGCTGGCTTGGGCCGAGGCCATGGAGGCTGACAGGAGCAGCCAGGCGAGGATGTTCAGGATACGCATCAGGGCAACTCCGGGTCGACGACGCCGAGCTGCGCAAGCGCCGCGCGTTGCTCGGCCCGCTGCCAGGCGCATAGCGGCGAGTCCTGGCAGCTGGCGTACGGTGCGGGCACTGTGCCGTAGGTGATGGCGCCGGACGCGACGCCATCACTGGCTGCGCGCTGTGTGCGCTCGAGCTGAAAGCGCAGGCCAGCGCCAGCCCGCAGCCAGCGCGAAGCGCCACCGCCCGCGCTCGAGCTTCCTCCGGCGACGCCGATCACCAGCGCCGGCAGCGGCGTTGCACAGCCCCCGAGCCACAGCAGCGCACAAAGCGCGGCGCGGCGAAGCGGCCTCGAGCGCCGGCCGGTTCGAAATCGCCGCAAACTCGCGAGGGAGAGCGGGTTCAGCGCGCGGTCACGATGCCGAAGGCGTAGCCCAGCGACTTCGAGGTGCCGTAGCGATGCGCTGAACCCGCCAAACCGGCGAAGTTGCGGTGGTTTCAAACCGGTCGGCGCTCTGGGATGGGTCGAGCGTGGTCGCACGTTCCATCTATCGGCCAGCGCGCCGCGCCGATTTCAGCAATTCGACCCGCGCCCGAAAAAATCCTCGGGCGCGGGTCCGGAGGCGACTTAGGGGAAGCTCATCGAGCGCACTTCTTCGCAGGTGGTGTCGATGGGGACGCGCTTGATGACGAAGCTGGAGCCGTTGACTTGCTGGGTCTGGGGCTGCTCGTCGTAGAAGTCGATCAGCGCGTCTTCGCAACTGGTGTTGCGGCAGTTCGCCCCCTCGCCCGAGGAGCACCGCACGCAGCCGGCAAAGCGGCCTTCGCTCAGGATTTTGCCGTTGTCGGGGCCGATGACGTCGCCTGTGATCAGGTCGCAGCTGTCGAAGTTTCCGTCGAGTTCACTGATGATGCGCGAGGCGGCATGGAAGCGCTTGACGCGCCGCAGGGCCGGAAAGCCCAAAAATCCAGAGCCGACTCCAGGCCACCAAGCATAGCTGTAGCGGTCGGCCGTATCGTCGGCACGCGGGCAGATCGGGGAGTCCGCACCGTAGGGGTCGAGGGGGTCGACGCTGAGCGAGCCCGAACCGCCAGGAGGCACCGCATAAATGGTGACGCCGTCGTCACCGTCCTCATCGTGGTTGGCCCAGACGGCGCCGTTGTTGGCAGGTGAGCCGTCGACGTCGTGGCGGCTCGCAGGCCAGGCGCCGAAGGGATCGGTCAGCTCGATGCCGAGCAGGGCCGCAGTCTGGCCCGGCTGGAACAGCTGGCCGGCGAAGGCGTAGGGGATCGATGCGCTCGGGCACACCCCGTTCCAGCAGTCGCTGGGCATCGAAGACAGGCCGAAGATGTGGATCGGCAGGAACTGGCCGTAGGCTTCGCCAGCGACTGCGCCAGCGCCGCAGATGTCGGGGCTGGTGCCGCCGCAGCCGATGGTCTCGGCTTCCAGCGTGCCGTCGGCTGTGTAGCTGTGGTTGCGGAGGGCCCACGAGTAGGTTGTTTCCGCGCCGTCCTCGACGTTTTCGATGCCCGACCAGGAGAGGTCGGTGGCGATCATGATGGCGTACATGCCGTTCAAGTCGCAGGAGCAGGTCTCGCCGCCGCCGTCGTCGACCGGCATGAAGTTGGCCGCGCAGGTGCAGCTGTAGCTGCTGGGCCCGTCTTGGGTGCATTCGGTGGCGCGGCCGTCGTCGATGCCGCAGGGGTCGCCGGCGCACAGGTCGATGGCGATGCAGGCGGTATCGGGGTCGGGGTCGGGGGCGAAGCCCGGGTTACAGATGCACTCCGCGTCGCCAATGGCGTTGCTCGGGTCGGCGCAGGTGGCGTTGTCGACGCAGCTGATGCTCTCGCACTCGTTGAGGTCGGGTGCGCAGGAGCCGGCGCCATCATCGCTGTAGCCCTCGGCGCAGATGCAACTGTTGGGGCTGCCGGGGCTGCAGTCGGTGGCGTTGCCGCCGCAGGCGTTGCCGCTGCCCACGCAGTCGCCGCCGGTGCAGACGTCGCTGGTGGTGCAGGTGTTTTCGTCGTCACAGCCCGCATTATTGTTTTCGTAGTAGCAGGGGTTGCCGTCGAAGTCGCCGGAGTCGCACAGGTCGTCGGTGCAGACCTCGCCGTCGGAGCAGTCGAGGGCGCTGCCGGCCCGGCATAGGCCGGCCATGCAGCTGTCGCCCACGGTGCAGGGGTTGCCGTCGTCGCAGTCGCCCACGACGTTTTCGATCTGGCAGCCGAGGACGGCGTCGCAGACGTCGTTTTTGCAGGCGTTGTCGGCGTTGTCGGTGCAGTTGCCGTCGTTGGCCATGTGGACGACCTCGTCGCTGTCCTCGTCGCAGCTGTCGTCGGTGCAGGCGACGCCGTCGTCGAGGCTGGGCGCGGTGCCGTCCTGGCAGCCCGACGCGGGGTTGCAGGTCTCGGCGCCGTCGCAGAACATGCCGTTGTCGCACTCGCCGTGGTCGGGCACGTGCAGGACTTCGTCGTTGTCCTCGTCGCAGCTGTCGAGCGTGCAGTCGATGCCGTCGTCGGTGGTGGGCGCCGTGCCATCCTGGCAGTCGGCCTCGGGGTCGCAGGTCTCGGCGCCGTCGCAGAAGCTGCCGTTGTCGCAGACGCTGTGGTCGGGCGTGTGGACGACCTCGTCGTTGTCCTCGTCGCACTTGTCGACCGTGCAGTCGACGCCGTCGTTCACGGTGGGCGCGGTGCCGGCCTGGCAGCCGAGGCTGGTGTCGCAGGTCTCTTCGCCATTACAGAAAAGGCCGTCGTCGCACTCGACCGCGGCACCGGCGGCGCACTCGCCGCTCGCGCACGTGTCGGCGCTGGTGCAGGCGTTGCCGTCGTCGCAGTCGGTGCCGTCGTCGGCGTCGGCATAGACGCAGGTGGCGCCGTCGCTGCAGCTGGCGCCGTCGGCCTTTTCGCAGATGCCGGGGCTGTCGCAGGCGCTTTGGCAGCAGGTGCCGCCGACGCAGTGGCCGTTGCCGCAGTCGGCGTCGGCGGCGCAGCTTACGCCGTCGTCGGCCTTGCAGCTGTCGCCGTCGAGGCTGTAGCCGCTGGCGCAGCTGCAGCTCTTGCCGTCGCCGCTGTAGGCCGGCGCCTGGCAGGTGCAGGTGAAGCCGCCGTCGGTGTTTGCGCAGTCGGCGTGGGCGTCGCAATCGTCGAGGCCGTCAGCGCACTCGTCGATGTCGGTGCAGCTGCTGCCGTCGCCGTTTTCGTCGAGGTAGCCGTCGGGGCAGACGCAGCGCGGGGTGGCTTCGCTGTCGTCGCAGCTGGCCGGCGCCGTGCAGCTCAGGTCGCTGCAATCGGCAGCGGTGGCGCTGTCGCCGCTGCCGCCCGTGCCGCCCGCGCCGCCCGCGCCGCCGGAGCCGGTGTCAGAGCCGCCCGCGCCGCCGGAGCCGGTGTCGGAGCCGCCCGCGCCGCCGGAGCCGGTGTCGGAGCCGCCCGTGCCGCCCGTGCCGGTCGAATCGGTGGCGGGGTCCTCGCTCGTCTCGGAGGAACTTCCGCCGCTGCCGCCTTCGCCGTCGTTCGACCCGCTCGAGTCGTCGCCGCCGCAGCCCTGGAGGGCTAGCAGTAGGATCAGTGCGAGCGCGCTCGCGGATGCAGGCCGATGCCCGCGCTGCAGCGCGGCGACCATGGCCACGCCGGAGAAAACACCATTGTCAGTTTGCATCCAATAACACCCATCGAACCATACGCTCCCCAGCGTGCAGCACTTGCATCGCATGACCCGGATGCGGTTTCAAGCGTCGCAGCTGCCAAACGCGGTCTCAACCGTCAGCTGGGGGCACTGGCTGTGAAGCGAGGAACGCAGTGGCGCTTTCGCGCTGGGCGACGACCATCGCGCTGCAGATGGCGATGGCTTCGAGCGCGGCGGCCAGATTACGAGGCGCGCCGCTGAGTTCGCGCAGGCGCGGCTCGAAGAGCGCTTCGATGCGTGCGGCGGCTGCTTTGCTGCAAAAACCCCCGGCCAAGCTGGGCAGGCGCCCCCCGCGGCCGATGGAGATGTGTTCCAGGATGGCGTCGAAACGCGTCACGAGAAAGTCGAGCGCGGCGCTGCGCGTGCGCCGATCGGAGAGCTGCAGATACAGGGGGGTCAGCACCTCGGCCCGGCGCAGGGTGGAGTGGAAGGTGAGCGCGAGGGCGCGGGGGCTTTGGGCGTTGCGAACCGAACCCAGGGCGCCGAGAAGCTCACCGCGAAAAACCGCGTCGTCACTTGCCGCCAGCGCCGCAAGGGCGCGTTCGAAGAGGGCTGCGTCGCCTTCTTGCAGCGCCACGCGTAGGGCCAGGTCGCGCAGCTCCGGCGCCGGCGGGTCCTCGGTGGCGCGACCGCCGGTGGCGGGCGCGGCGCCCAGCAGGATGCGGCCCATGCGCGCAAGGCGCCGGCGCAGGTCGCGATCCTGGCCCAGCTCGGCGAGTAGGCCCGCCAGGGCGGCGCGCAACAGCCGTGCTTCGCCGTCGTCATCGGCCCGGGGCGATAGCCCCAGGGGCTCGAAGCGCGGTCGGTAGACGCGCCGCACCAGCTGTTGCAGGGCCGGGCGGCTTGTGTCGTCGGCGACGCGGTCGTCGATCCAATACAACAGCCCCATCGGCGCAGTGGCCACGCGGCGCTCGGGGTCGACCGCCAGCGTGGGCAGCGCCTCCAGCAGCTCGGCGGCGCTGAGGCTGCCGCGCTGGAAGCCGGCGCTCCAGGAGTCGACCACGGCCAGGCGCTCGGCCGCCGTCAGCGCGGCAAAGCCGCTCGACAGCAGCGCCCGCCGCTCGGCTGCGGGCTGGGCGAAGCGATAGTAGCCCTTGGCGCCGGCGTTGGGCATCACCCAGTCGGGGCAGCTTTGACCCAGGGTCAACTCTCCACGCGGCTCGGTCAGCAGCGTACAAGCGGTCTCGGCGCTGCGGCCTTTGCGACCGTGGCGCACGCAGACGGGGATCTGCCAGCGCGCGTTATCCGCGGCACCCGAGCCCAGGGGCAGGTGGCGGCGCTGCTCCAGGGAGAGCCGGGCGCCGCGTTCGTCGCAGGACAGGGCGCTTGTCAGCAGCGGCACGCCGGGCTGGTCGAGGAAACCTGCGGCCGCGGCCGTCAGGTCCTTGCCGTGAGCGCTCGACAGCGCCTCGAGCAGGTCGGCGGCGTCGGCCACGGCATGGGCGTGACGTTCGAGATGGCCCTGCAGGGCGCGGCGAAAGACCGGCTCGCCCAGGTGGTGCTCGAACATGGACAGCACGGCGGCGCCCTTCTGATAGGTGATGGCGTCGAAGGCGTTGCTGATGTCGTGGGCCGAGGCGATGGGCTGGCGGATGCGGCGGGCGCTTTGCAGGCTGTCGGCGTTCATGACCTCGAAGATGGCCGCGCGCAGGTCCAGCTCCGAGCCGTAGTCGGGGTGGACGGCGGCCACCGTGCGATGCCCGAGCCAGGTGGCGAAGCTTTCGTTCAGCCACAGCTCATCCCAGTAGGGCATGGTCACGAGGTTGCCGAAGAAGTGGTGGGCCAGCTCGTGGGCCATCACCTGGGCGTAGGCGCGGCGCTGGTGTTCGGGGGCACGCTCGGCGTCGAGCAACAGCAGCCACTCGCGGAAGGTGATGGCGCCGGCGTTTTCCATGGCGCCAGCGCCGAAGTCGGGCACGGCGATGAGGTCGAGCTTGGAGTAGGGATAGGCGAGGCCCAGGTAGTGCTCGAGCTCTTTCAACAGCGGTCCGGCGCCGGCCAGTCCGTAGGCCAGCTGTGGCCCGCGGCCGCGCACGGCCACCCCGCGCAGGGGCAGCGGGCGCCCGCGCGCGGCATGGGCCTCGATGGGGGCGGCCTCGACCAGATCCAGCGGTCCCACGGCAAAGGCGATCAAATAGGTGGGCAGCTTTTCGGTCGTGGCAAAGCGCAGGCGTTTGCGTCCGTCGGGCAGGCCCTCTTCGGCAGCGGCCTCGGTGTTGGAGATGGCCCTGTGGCCGGGCGCGATGGTCAACTCGATGTCGAAGGGCGTCTTGAAGCGGGGCTCGTCGAAGCAGGGGAAGGCGGCGCGGGCCTCCACCGGCTCGAATTGGGTGAAGGCGTAGGCCTGGCCGTCGACCCTGAGGGCGTAGAGGCCGGCCAGTTGTTGGTTGAAGTCGGCGCTGAAGAGTAGCTCCAGCTCGGCCTCGCCAGCGGCGGCCGGGTGCTCGAGCTCGACCCGAGCCAGGCCGCTGGTGTCGAGCTGGCGGTAACGGGCCTCGATGGGGCGGCCCTGGCCCAGAAGCCGCGCGCCCTCCACGCGCAGACCGCGGCCGTGCAGCCAGATGTGATCGCTCGGCTGCCCGAGGGTCAGGGCGATGCGCACGCGGCCGGAGAAGCTCGGCCTCGCGGGGTCGAGGTTGAGCTCCAGGGTGTAGTGCCGAGGCTCTACCCCCGGTGGCAGGCGCCCGCCGGGCAGGGCGTTGGCGCCGAAGTCGGGGCCGCGCCCGGGGCGGCAGGTGCACAGAAGCAGCAGGGCCAGCAGCAGCAGGGCGCCGTGGGATGCGGCTCTGGGGCGTCGGCGCGGCATGGCTGGGCGCGAGCATCGACCAGCGCTGCGCTCGGCTCAAGCCATCATCAAATGATGCCGCGCTCGGCCAGCTTGCGATTGACCTCGGCCTCGATCATGCGCTCGCTCATGGCCGGCGCCTTGAAGGTGGCGAAGGCGTGCAGGATCAGGGCCGCGCCCCAGCCGCCCAGGGGCCACTGAAACCACAGCGTGTCGGGGCTGTAGCCCAGGTTGATCGCCAGCATCGCCATGTTGGCCATCAGGAAGACCGAGGCGTGCCAGTAGAAGCCCAGGCGCGAGCCCACCTTGCGCGCCGCCCGCGCCCGCACCTGCCGCTCGATGGCCGCCCGCTCGGAACGCTCCGCCTTACTCAATCCGTCCAGCTCGTGCATGGTGGTACTCCCGTGTGTAAAAACGTCACTGTTTGATGTAACAGCGCATGCTGTAACAGTATGCACCGCTAGAGTCGCCGTCAAGGCGCGGAGCCGAAAAAATGGGCACGGGCGGGGGCGGCGCCGACCGCGGCTCCACGCCAAGCTCGACCGGGACCCCTGCAGTGCGGTACACCAAAAAAACGGAGGACGGCAGGCGATGGCGAAGGACTTGACGACACACGGGCGCTGGATCCCGTTGCTCGCGCTGGTATTGGGGCTGCTCGGAGCGGCTTGTGCTGGCGAGGTGGGCGGCCCGATCCCCGAAGGCGACGGTGGTATCGACACTGGTACTGGAAGCTTCGACGGCGGTCAGTTCCAGAACGCCAACCCCGACCAGCCCACCTTCGACGCGGCGCCCGCGGCCGACGCCTTCTTCATCGCCGATGATCCGCCGCCCTACTGCGGCCCCGACGGGGTCATGGAAGTGGGTGCCGATCCGGGAGGCACCCTGGAGTGCCCGGCCGACAAAAACCGCCAGGGCTGCCGCTGCGAAACCGAGGGCGAGGTGGCGGCCTGCTGGCCCGGCAAGCGCATCAATCGCAACCAGGGCATCTGCGAGGACGGCATGACCCTGTGCAAGAACGACCCGGAGTTCGGCCTCACCTGGGGTCCCTGCGAAGGCTACGTGCTACCCGTGGAGGGTGCTGAAAGCGGCCCCAGCTCCTGCCGCTGCTTCTCGTCGGGCACCTGGGCGCTGACCAACCTCTCGCCCTGCATCTTCCGCGGCACCAACACCTACCTCTACTCCAGCAAGCTCGACGGCACCGGGGGCATCGACTGCGGTAGCAACATCTCCGAGCCGCCGGACGTGCCCACGGGTAACTGGAGCGAGAGCACCTTGAAGGTCGACTGCGCCGGTCAGTTCGAACTCTGCTTCACCATCAAGGCCGGCGACGTGGAAAACCCCCAGCCCGACGACTGCGAAATCATGCAGGAGTGCGTCGACGTCTGGTACCCGGAGCCCGGCGAGGTGGTCGAGCTACCGGCCTTGCCCTCCTGGAGTTCGCCCAACTCCCAGTGCGCCGATGAATTCGATCGCTCCGGCGGCTACGGCGAGATGAGCGTCCAGGGCAAGAGCATCCAGTGCGACGAAGTCGACGACGGCAGCGGCAACCCCTACGTCTTCAACCGCACCAACTACTGCCCGCCCAGCTGCCAGGACACCCCCAACGCCCCGGCCTGCGTCGACTGCAAGACCGGCGGCTCGGGCTCGTTCTAGTCCGGGGTCCGGTTCGAGCCATGCGGGTCTTCCTGATCCACGGCATGGGGCGCTCGCGGGCCTCGATGGCGGCCCTGGGCCTGCGTCTGCGGGCGGCGGGCCATGCACCCTCTAACTTTGGCTATCAGGTCATGGGCACGCCCCTCGACCGCATCGCGCGCGACTTCGTGGCCCACGTGCGGCGGGTGCAGGCGGCGCAGGCCGGCGGCTCGGCTGCTGGCTATGCGGTCGTGGGTCACTCCCTGGGCAACATCATCACACGCATGGTCGTCGCCGAACTGCCGCCGGGCTTCGAGCGTTTCGTGATGCTGGCGCCGCCCAACCGCTCACCAGCGCTGGCCCGGGCAAGTCGTAAGAGCCGCATCTACCGCAGCCTGACGGGCGAAGCGGGCAAGCTGCTCGGCGACCGCGAGTTCTACGCCCAGCTGCCCATCCCCGAGCTACCGACCCTGATCCTGGCCGGCGGCAGCAACCCCGCCTGGCTACCCCACAACGATCCCGAAAGCGACGGCATCGTCAGCATCGAGGAAACGCGGCTGGCGGGCGCCGAGCATCGCGTGGTCGACGCCACCCACACCTTCATCATGAACCACCCGGAGGCGGTTCGGCAGGTGCTGGCTTTTTTGGAGCGCTGAGGCGCAGGGCGCGCGGCGCGGGCGACTGTGTGGTGATGCCGACTATGTGGTGATGCCCGTGACCGCGTTCAACAACCCGACCAATCAGCGCTGTGGCTATCCTTGCTGCTAGCGTGGATGCGGCCGCTTCCATGGCCTCTGCGTTCGTCTGCAGGAACCTCCCGCTCGAGATCGCGTCCAGGTTCGGCAGCGCGTAGCGCCCCACGACTTCCACCTTCGTGTCGATCGCGAGCGAGCCTGGAGCCGATCGCTGCGCGTTCAAACCCGAATCCGCAGCGGGTCGACGGGCATCATCAGCGCATACAGCACTTCATCACTGCCTCCGACTGGAACGACTCGGACGTGCTGCCGCTCACCGTGGGCAACAGCGCCTGGTCGATTTCGCAAGTCATGTTCGCGTTGGAGAGCCGGGCTGCGCACGTGCCGCTGGAGCAGTTGGGCACCCACTTGATACGGTGGCTGCGCGTACCGACAACCGCGTCGATGAGGTCCCGGGGGGAGGCTTCGAACTCCGCGATCGTTTCGTCGAGCTCGACCATGCGGATGGTGGGGGCCGGCGAGCAAGAACCCTCGATGTCGTCGGTGGCTCCCCCGGCGCATCCACTGCTCCAGACGAGCGCGGCAGCTCAAGGGAATGTGGGCCGGCGTCGCCCAGCAGCGAATGTTGGATGGCAGCCCTGGGTTATTCGGGTATTCGCTCTTCGCAGTGTCCAGGGCCGACCTGCGGCGCCTGCGGGAGCTTCAGCTGCAATACTTTCGCCAGATGCAGAGCGGGATCGCGGCTTCGACGGAGCCCCAATGCGTTGGTCTGTTTGCCGTGCAGCTCTTGGATCTGGCCGAGCCGGGACGCAACGCGCTGGGCGCCTTGAAGTGACGCGGCCGTGGACGCAGACCGCCTACCGCTGAGCCTACCGCGGGGTGCGGACCGAACGCTCCCAAGGCGGAACGATGAGCCCCCCGATCACCGCCGTGCTACCGTGCGCCCCTCCCCATGGCCCCCTCCAGTACCGAGCGCCGCAGCACGTTCGCGCTCCTGCGAGGGGCGCTCTCCGGTGAAGAGCATGACTTCACGCGCGGCGACCTGCGCACGGCCATCGCGCTACTGGCGATCCCGATGGTGCTCGAGATGGGGATGGAGTCCCTGTTCGGAGTGGTCGACGTCTTCTTTGTCTCCCGGCTCGGCGCCGACGCGGTCGCAGCCGTGGGGCTGACCGAGGCGCTGATGATCCTGATCTACTCGCTCGGCTTCGGTCTGGGCGTGCCGGCGATGTCGCTGGTCGCCCAGCGCACGGGCGAAAAGCGCCACGACGAAGCCGCGCTCACCGCCGTGCAGGTCGCGCTGGTGGCAGCGCTCATCGGCCTGGTGCTGTCCATCCCCGGCGGCGCCTTCGCGCCAGAGCTGCTGCGGATGATGGGCGCCGCTGAGCCCGTCATCGGCATCGGCGCCCGCTACACGGCGACACTCTTCGTCAGCGCACCCGCGATCATCCTGCTTTTCACGCTGGGCTCGGTGCTGCGCGGTGCAGGTGACGCCGCCGGTGCCATGCGCGCGCTGTGGGTGGCCAATGGCATCAACATCGCGCTCGACCCATGCCTGATCTTCGGCCTCGGCCCCTTCCCCGAGCTCGGCCTCGAAGGCGCCGCCATCGCCACCCTGATCGGACGCAGCACCGGCGTGCTCTACCAACTTTCGCGCCTGCGCCGCGCCCGCGAGATGCGCGTGGCGGTGCGCCATCTGCAGCTGCGCCCGCCGATCATCGCGCAGCTTCTGCGAATGTCGGTGGGCAGCATTGGACAGAACCTGGTGGAAACCGCCAGTTGGATCCTGCTGATACGCATCATCTCTCCCTTCGGCGGCGTGGTGCTGGCCGGCTACACCATCGCGGTGCGCGTGCTGATCTTCGCCCTGCTGCCCGGATGGGGCCTGGCCAACGCCGCAGCCACCCTGGTCGGTCAAAACCTGGGAGCCGGTCAGCCGGAGCGCGCGGCCCAGTCGGTGTGGCTCAGCGGCTGGTACAACACCGCCTTCCTCGCGCTCTTCGCCATTGTCATCGTCGTCTTTGACACCACCATCATCGGCTGGTTCACCCGCGACGCCGACGTGCTTCGCGAGGGCGCCTCCTGCCTGCGCATCATCGCCTATGGCTACGTCTTCTATGGCTGGGGCATGGTCATGGTGCAGGCGTTCAACGGCTCGGGCCACACCGGCGTGCCCCTGGCCGTGAACCTCTTCTGCTTTTGGCTGGTCAAGCTCCCGCTGGCCTACCTGCTGGCCCGTCCCTTCGCCCTGGGTCCCGCCGGAGTTTGGATCGCCGTGACATTCTCCTACACCCTCTCCGCCAGCGTCGGCATCGTGCTCTTTCGGCGTGGACGTTGGCGCGTTGCGGTGGGTTAGAGCACCGCAAAAAACGCGCTCTGCGTCCGTGAGATCCTGTTCGCGTCCCACCGCCGAGAGCTGGCCTGGCGCAGTGTTCGACGCCGACCCGCTGGAATTCAGCGGTACTCGAGGAAATGGTCGAGGGGCTCGTCGCGGCCCTCATCGCGCACGCTACTGTAGATTTCGAGGCCGAAGGTCGCACTCGCGGCGCTTTCGTGCAGCGCGAACTGGAGGGTAATGGAATCGACGACGCGACAATCCGCACGCGTATATGGGAGGGAGTCGTCCTCGCTCGCGCACATGAATTCGTCGTTGACCCACAGTTCAAGCCCGTCACCTGTACGTACGCTGCCTTCGGTGGTGTGTAGCTCAATGCGACCATCGCTGGTTCCGTAGCGCACCTCGACGGGAAAGCTCGCTCCGCTGCCATCATCGCAGGCACGTTCGGCGCTCGTGGTCACTTCGACCAGCAGCTCGGTCTGCTGGCCATCGTCCCAGACTGCGGGCACGGTCCTGTCGCCCCACAGGGCCTCGACGCGCGGAAGCAGGCCGTCGGGCCCATCGAGATCGACCGCCGTGGAGCCGAGGGGACAGCCGGTCTTGGACCAGCTCCCGATCTGGCCTGCCGTGCTGGAGCCCATCGAGCCGGAGCTTCTGCTCACCATGAGACCGATGCGTCCGGCACAGTCGGAGTCCGTGGCGCCGAGTTCGTATTCCAGGCTGGCGCTCTCGCCGGAGCCGAGGTCGAGGGCAAAGCTTCCCTCCGAATCCTCCAGCGCCACCGTCAGGGGCATCGGCTGCAGGCCGGCGGCCGTAAACATCAACGAGGACGGGCCCTCATCGCGGAAGGTCCCGTCCTCCGTCGCGAGACTCACCGTCACGTCCGCTTCCAAAAACGCGGCGCAGACAACGTCATCGTCCGGATTGCGGGGCGTTCGCTGCACGTGTCTGACGCTGCTTTCGTCGATCTCGACCTGCACCCCGATTTCGCTGGCGCCGCGAGCCGTGACCTGATCATCGCTGAAACCACTGGCGTCCCAATCGATGGGCGCGCTGCATTCGCCGGCGATGGGCCCGAGCAGATCAGCGGGTGTGCCCATCACCGAATCGCCGCGTTCATCGTGGACCTCGAGCTCTTCGATCCAGGCGACCGGCGTGACGATCGGATCACCACTGCAGGGATCGAAATCGCCACCGGTGCCCGGCCCCCAAACCTTGTCTCGTACGCCACCACAGGCGCACAGCCACACCGCCAGCGGCAAAGTCCATGACAGGGACGGTTTTCGCCCCCGAAGTCCACGTTTCAAGTCAAGCATGGCGGAAAGGCTAGCTCGGACACGACCGACGCGCCAAAGGCAGTGGCACGGCCTTTTTTAGGCTGAAGTTCCACGGCCACGCAGCTGCCGTCGTGACGGCCATCAGGCGCTTGAAGCTCGACAAGCTCTTGGCCGCCAATGCCTGTCGCCAGCGGCAGTTGGTGCTGGCCATGATCGCCGCACGCATCATCGACCCTCGCTCCAAGCTCGCCACCGCCACCTGCCTGACGACCACCACGCTACCCGAGTTGCTCGACGCCCAGGACGCCACCGAAGACGAGCTGTACACGGCGATGGATTGGCTGCTCGAACGCCAAGAGGCAATCGAAGCCGGACTTGCCAAGCGCCACCTCCACGAGGGTGCCATGGCGCTCTACGACCTGAGTTCGAGCTATGTCGAGGGCAGCCACTGCCCCCTTGCCGCGTATGGCTACAACCGCGACGGGAAGAAAGGAAAGCTGCAGGTCAACTACGGCTTGCTTACCGACCGGCGTGGCTGTCCCGTCGCCGTGTCGGTCTTCAAAGGAAACGTCGGCGACACCAAGACGCTCATGCCGCAGGTACGAATGCTACGCGAGCGCTTCGGCCTTGCCGACTTTGTGCTGGTAGGCGACCGCGGCATGATCACGCAGAAGCAAGTCAACGAGCTGCGTGAAGAGGATGTGCAATGGATCGCCGCG
>Ga0224501_10001898_pt1 | contig 16317 bp, 16 predicted proteins | sample SF_Oct11_sed_USG_4_FD_169105 | JGI IMG/M metagenome (GOLD analysis project Ga0224501, IMG submission 169105) | Sediment microbial communities from San Francisco Bay, California, United States - SF_Oct11_sed_USGS_8_1 | ecosystem: Environmental > Aquatic > Marine > Sediment | place: USA... | reverse complement strand
TGTTAGAGATACACTTTTATCAATAGTTGAAAAAAATGAGTTGATTGAAAAAAATCCGCAACCACAGGTCAGATTGCGAGGCTTTGGAGATTCCAGCCTGAATTTTGAGTTGCTATGCTGGATTTCTGAGCCTGTATTAAGAGGCCGAGCCAGCGATCAAGTTTATGAAGCAATTTATAATATTTTTAAGGAGAAAGATATAAAGATCCCATACCCTGTTATGGATGTTAAGCTGAAAAAAGCTGAATAAGCTTAAAACTTTGTCTATATTTAAATAAAAGTTTAATAATGAGTGGTATTATTGATAATATTACTTGTTATTGTTGCGGGCTTTCGTTAGAATTCCGTCCACGTTGATGCGGGGTGGAGCAGCCTGGTAGCTCGTCGGGCTCATAACCCGAAGGTCGTTGGTTCAAATCCAGCCCCCGCTACCAAATTTAAGATATTTTAAGCCCCATGGTAGGGGCTTTTTAGTAAATACCTGTATACAGGTTTTTGCGTGAAGGCTTAACTGGGTGTAGAATATTAAGTCGGTTTTAATTGATTGTTTTAATTGAAGGCCAGATGGTCGGACAATCAAATAAGGTGCATTCATCAATGGAAGTCGATTTCTATTGGTCATTGAATGTTTAAAGCAGTTTATACATGAATGGGCCTTATGAGCCCATTTTTTGTTTGTAAAATATAGTGCTAACATTGACTTAAAAATGGTAAAGCAAGAATGTCCAAAGTTAATGAGTTAACCGAGTTGTTAAGACCAGCAGCGGAAGCGCTAGGTTATGAGTTGTTAGGTATTGAATATCTGGGACAAGGTAAACATTCGGTATTAAGACTTTATATAGACCATGAAAACGGCATTACAGTAGAAGATTGTGCTAAAGTAAGTCATCAGGCAAGTGGAATACTAGAGGTTGAAGACCCGATAAAAAGTCAGTTTCACCTTGAGGTGTCTTCACCTGGTAGTGATAGACCGTTATTTAGTATTGAGCATTTTGAGCAGTATGTTGGGCGTGAAGTAAATTTAAGATGTCACATTGGAATTGGTGGCAGAAGAAAATTTAAAGGTGATTTGATAGCTGTATCTGACGGTGTTTTGACTGTTGTTGTCGATGGACAGGATTATCAAATTGACTTTACAGACGTTGATAAGGCCAATCTGGTTGCAAAGTTTGACTAGACGAGCAAAAGATTTTTTTATTGAAGGAAATTAGAGTTAATATTCGGTTTTTGAGGCTGAAGGTGTTATGAATAATAAAGAGATTTTATTAGTGGTTGATGCAGTTTCCAATGAAAAGGAAATTGAACGAGACGTAATTTTCAAGGCTATTGAAGCTGCGATTGCAACTGCAACAAAGAAGAAAAAGGGTGTTGATATTGATGTCAGAGTTGATATTGACCGCACAACTGGTGATTATGATACTTACAGAAGATGGCAGGTTATAGAACCAGAAAATGGCATACTTGAAAACCCGTTATCAGAAATAACACTGGATGCAGCAAGATTGTCCGAACCGGAAATTAATCCCGGTGATTATGTTGAAGAGCAAATTGATTCGATCGATTTTGGCAGAATTGCTGCTCAAACAGCCAAGCAGGTAATCGTTCAAAAAGTTAGAGAAGCTGAAAGGGCAAAAGTTTTGGAAGCTTTTGAATCCCGTGTTGGTGAGTTGATTACAGGTGTTGTTAAAAAGACAAATCGTGATTTGATTATTCTGGATTTGGGTAATAATGCCGAGGCTGTCATCCCGAAAGAGGAAATGATGCCCAGAGAAGCTGTTCGAGTAGGCGACAGAATCAGAGGGCTTCTATATTCAATTAATCCGGAAGCAAGAGGCCCACAACTGTTTGTTAGTAGAGCCAAGCCTGAAATGCTGATTGAATTATTCAGAATAGAAGTACCTGAAATTGCAGAAGAAGTGATAGAGCTCAAAGCAGCAGCAAGGGATCCGGGCTCAAGAGCCAAAATTGCGGTTAAAACCAATGATAAAAGAATTGACCCGGTCGGTGCATGTGTAGGTATGCGAGGCTCTAGAGTTCAGGCTGTTTCAAGCGAACTGGCAGGCGAGCGTATAGATATTGTATTATTTGATGATAATCCGGCGCAGTTTGTAATTAATGCCATGGCACCAGCAGAAGTTGCGTCAATTGTTGTTGACGAAGATAAAGGTGTAATGGATATTGCTGTTGCGGAAGATCAGTTGGCTCAGGCTATTGGCAGAAATGGTCAAAATGTACGTTTGGCAAGTCAATTAACTGGCTGGACACTTAATGTAATGACTGTTGAAGATGCAGAAGCCAAGAGTAAAGATGAAAATAAAGGTCTTATCGAGTTATTTATCAAGGAGCTTGATGTGGACGAGGAATTGGCAGAAGTATTAGCACAGGAAGGCTTTACCACTGTTGAAGAAGTTGCCTATGTGCCTAAAACTGAAATGCTTGAGATTGAAGGTTTCGATGATGAACTGATTGATGCGTTGAAGGAAAGAGCAAAAGATGCATTGTTGACAAAGGCAATAGCTTCTGAAGAAAAACTGGAAGGTACAGAACCTGCAGATGATTTGTTGAATATGGAAGGTATGGAAAGGCATTTAGCTTTCGTGCTTGCCAGTAGAGGTATTATTACGATGGAAGATTTGGCTGAGCAATCAGTTGATGAACTGTCGGATATTGAAGATTTGACGGAAGAAAGAGCAGCAAAATTGATTATGACTGCTCGTGAGCCATGGTTTAAAGAATAACCAAAAAGTAATTTTTGGGAGAAGATATGTCTGAAGTGACAGTAGAAAAATTAGCCAAGATTGTTGGTGCACCTGTTGACAAGATCATTGAACAGATGAAAGAGGCTGGCGTGCAAGTCTCTAATGCCGATGATCTGGTCACTGATGAACAAAAGAAAACCTTATTGGCTTTTCTGAAGAAAAGTCATGGTGATGAAAGTGGTGAGTTGGAAAATGCGCCTAAAAAAATCACACTAAAGCGAACTACAAAAAGTTCACTGAAAATGTCTAGCGGTAGCGGGAAATCTAAAACCGTGAACGTTGAGGTGAGAAAAAAGAGAACTTTTGTCAAGCGTGTTGAGCTTGAAGAAGAGAAAACAACTGATACACCTGTTGACGAACAAGAGGTTCCAAGAGTTGACGAGGAGCCGGTATTTGAAGAGAAGATGGATGTTGTTGAAGAACAGGCAGAAGCACCAGAAATTGAAGAGGTAGATCAGGAAGAGTTACTGCGTAAACAAATGGAAGCTGAAGTCCTGATGTCAGCCGAAGACGAAATTAATCGTTTGGCTGAAGAAAGAATGAAGGAAGAGCTTAAGGCTGCTGAGGAAGCTAGGACAAGCTCAACTAATGATGCAGATGGAAAACTGTCTGATGTTTCAAATAAAGTAAGTGAGACCGATGAAAATGATGGTGATTCAGAATCCAAAGGACATAAATTTGCCAAAAAAGGGCATAAAGTAGATCCGGATGATGATAGTAGCGATGACGGTCGCGGCAAGAAACGCAGAAAGAAAAAGAAAAAAGCTGGTGGTTCTGATGGAGATTCACTGGGTATTGACATGCTGTCAGAATTTAAGCGGCCTGTTCATAGAAAGTTCTCTAACGAGAAAAAATTAGCGGAAGAGCGACGTCCAATGGTAGCCCCCAAATCTATGAAACATGCTTTTAAAAAGCCAACTGCACCCAAAGCCAAACAGGTTGTTAATTTGCCAGAGACGATAAGTGTTGGTGATTTGGCTCAGCAAATGACAGTAAAAGCAGCAGAAGTTATTAAAGTGTTAATGAGTATGGGCATTATGGCTACCATCAATCAACCGCTTGATCAGGAAACCGCACAGCTTGTGGCGGAAGAAATGGGCTATCAGGTTAAACTGGTTATGGATAATGCCGCAGAAATAGAATTACTGGAATCAAGTGAAAATACGGGAGAAGCAGTTACCAGGCCGCCTGTGGTAACCATTATGGGTCACGTTGACCATGGTAAAACTTCCTTGCTTGATTACATTCGTAAAAGTCAGGTTGCAGATGGAGAGGCTGGTGGTATTACGCAGCATATTGGTGCTTACCATGTAGAAACAGACCGTGGTGTTATTTCTTTCCTTGACACACCAGGTCATGCCGCATTTACTGCAATGAGAGCCAGAGGCGCAAATGCCACTGATATTGTCGTTTTGGTTGTAGCCGCAGACGATGGCGTTATGCCACAGACAATTGAGGCTATTCAGCATTCAAAAGCAGCTGGAGTACAGTTGATTGTTGCAGTCAACAAAATTGATAAAGAGCAGGCAGAGCCAGATAAAGTTAAAAATGAATTATCACAACATGATGTAATTCCGGAAGATTGGGGCGGTGATGTTGCTTTCGTACATGTTTCAGCTAAAACAGGCGAAGGTGTCGATGATTTATTGGATACCATTGGTGTCGTCGCAGAATTGCTGGAACTTAAAGCAATTGATAAAGGTCCCGCCAAAGGGATTGTTGTTGAGTCAAGATTAGATAAAGGTCGTGGAGTGGTTGCATCCGTACTGGTTCAAGCTGGTGAGCTGAAAACTGGCGATATTTTATTAGCTGGTTTCCATTATGGTCGTGTAAGAACCTTGTATGATGAAAATGGTAAGGTTGTGAAATCGGCAGGTCCTTCTATTCCAGTTGAGGTTCTTGGTTTATCAGGTGTTCCTGAGGCAGGAGATGACGTCTTTGTGGTGGCAAATGAAAGAAAAGCCCGTGAAGTGGCTGATTTCAGAAGAGAGAAACACAAAGAAGAGGTGATGAGCAAGCAACAAAAAGCCAAGCTTGAAAATATGTTTGCCAATATGGGATCTGAAGAAGTTAAAACTTTAAATGTGATTATCAAGGCTGATGTGCAAGGATCAGCGGAAGCACTTCAGACTTCACTGAATGACCTGTCAACTGAAGAGATAAAAGTGAATGTTATCGGTGCTGCAGTTGGCGGTATTACAGAAACAGATGTCAGTTTGGCAGCGGCCTCAATGGCAATTATTGTAGGATTTAATGTCCGTGCCGATGCTACAGCTAAAAAAGTAATTGATAAAGAAGGCGTTGATGTCAGATATTATAGTGTAATCTATGATGTTATCGATGAAGTGAAAGCTGCAATGTCCGGTATGCTTTCTCCAGAAAGAAGGCAGGAAATCATTGGTTTGGCAGAAGTCAGAGATGTATTCAAATCACCAAAATTTGGTGCTATTGCCGGTTGTATGGTTATCGAAGGTATTGTCAAGAGAAACAAACCCATCCGTGTATTACGTGATAATGTTGTAATCTATGAAGGCGAGCTGGAGTCATTAAGACGTTTTAAAGAAGAGGCCGCTGAAGTAAGGAATGGTATGGAATGTGGTATCGGTGTTAAAAACTACAACGACGTTAAAGTTGGCGATCAAATTGAGGTTTTCGACATCATTGAAGTTTCTCGTACTGTCTAAAGATAGTGCGTCATTTTAATTGGAACACTATTTTTAGGTCGGTTATTAAGTCAATATGGCAAGAGAATTTAAACGAACAGACCGTGTATCAGAACAACTCAGAAGAGAGTTGGCTCAGATCATACAAAGAGAAATCAAGGATCCGCGTTTGGGCATGGTAACGGTTTCAGCGGTAGATATCACACGTGATTTATACCATGCAACTGCCTATGTGACTTTTTTAGGGCTGGATGATGAAAAAGCCTTGAATGATGCACTGGATATCTTGAATCAGGCGGCGGGTTATATAAGAAGTTTGTTAGGTAAAAGAATAAAAATGCGTCTGGTGCCAAATTTAAAGTTCGTTTATGACGCTTCTATAGTACGCGGTAGCGAAATGACAGCACTTATTAAACAGGCCAGAGATAAAGATAGTTCCTCCTCCGCTGAATAATCAAGAGTTTTAACATGGGTAGAAGACGACGAAAAGGTCGTGATATCAACGGCATTTTGTTACTTAATAAACCTGAAGGATTGAGCTCGAATCAGGCTCTGCAACAGGTAAAACATTTATATTTTGCGGCTAAAGCAGGCCATACAGGTGCGCTTGATCCTCTTGCAACAGGTATGCTGCCAATTTGTTTTGGCGAAGCAACAAAGTTTTCACAATTTCTTTTAAATTCTGACAAAGGTTACCGTGTGATTGCAAAATTAGGCATTCGCACCGATAGTTCTGATTCTACTGGCGAAGTTGTTGAGACCAGACCTGTTGCAGTAAAAGAAGCGCAATTGGTTAAAGCACTCAAAACATTTGAAGGTAAAATCAGTCAGGTTCCCTCAATGTTTTCTGCCTTAAAGCATGAGGGTAAACCGCTCTATTACTACGCCAGACAGGGTATTGAAATAGACAGAGAAGCAAGGCAAATCACAATCTATGATATTGAGCTACTGCGTTTCGACCAAATAAACAATGAAGTTGAACTTTACATAGAATGTAGTAAAGGAACTTACATAAGAACGATTATTGATGATTTGGGGCAAATGCTCGGTTGTGGTGCACACGTAACCATGTTGAACAGAACTTTTGTTGCAGATTTTCCTCCAGAGCAAATGATCGATATAACTCAACTCGAGAAAGATAGAGAAGAAGGCATAAGTCTTGACCAATATCTGTTGCCAATGGATAGTGCGCTGGAATTCTTGCCTGAAGTGGTTTTAGATCAGGATAGTGAGCATTATTTTTTACAAGGTCAGGCAATTAATTATCCAGATTTGTCAGATGTCGATATATTACGAGTATACAACGATTCAGGCGATTTCCTCGGAATTGCAGAAGTTAATGAAGACCTGATGTTGGCACCAAAACGTCTGGTAGTCAGATAATATCTTTTAACTTTAGTTTATCCAGTTTAGGTCGAATTACAATCTGGCAATACCCCTGATTTGGGTGATTGTTATAATAGTTTTGGTGATAATCTTCGGCAGGATAAAATTCAGGTTCTGATTTTAATTCTGTTGTAATAGGTTTTTGCCAAATTTGAGCCTGATTAATAATAATTTCATCAATCCCGTATTTTTGTTGTGAGGTAAAATAGCCAATAAAAGATCGATACTGGCTGCCAACATCGTTACCTTGTCTGTTTAAGGTTGTCGGATCGTGTATCAGATAGAAAACCTGCAAGATATGCGCAAGCTTAGTTTCAGCTGTATTCCAGACCAATTCTACAACTTCAGCATGTCCTGTTTTTTCCTGACAAACAGACTCATAGGTGGGAGCTTTATCAAATCCACCAGCATAGCCAGAGGTTATTTTATTAATCCCCTTAACCTTTTGAAAAGCGGCTTCAAGGCACCAAAAACAACCACCTCCTAATATTATTTTTTCTTCAGTCATCGGAATACCTTTATGTGTAGTAGTTAGTATAATCGGAAAAAAGGATAAAAAATGAAAAAATGGTGTATCTTGATATAAGATTATATGATACAAGTTGGATCCAGAGTTACAAATAAAGATAAAATTATGGTTTTAGATATGCTGAAAAGCAAAAGAGAAGGATTCTTATGTTCAGGTTTTTAGTTAAATTATTATTGCTTACCGTTGGCCTTTCTATTGGATCAATTTTCTATATCAAATGGAAAGTAGAGAAAGGGTTGGATTATTTTTCGAGAAACTTACCACCCTTTTATTCAGATTTTAGTTACGAAGATGTATCAGTTAATTTTGATGGTGAAATTACGGTGCATTCTGTCGTGACAGTTATAACTGGAACAGATCATGAAATTGCAACCAAAGAAGTGCGTTTTTATATGGGGGATTTGTTTGAACTTATTTTTGGTGGAACGCCTAGCCTAAATAATTTACCAGAAAAGTTTAAAATTGAAGCGATACACTCTTTTGAAGCTAATGATGAAATCATTAAAAAACTGAATGAGAGTATACCAATTACTGAATGGGATATAATTGAAGCAGCAGGTTGCGGACATTTGAATGCTATAAGAGCAAAAGAAGCTGAAGATATGGGGTTTCACTTTTATGTAAGCAATCGTGGTTTAAGCTATGAATTTGATATTTCAAGTGGGGCAGGCATATTTGAAATTTATGATGAGATGGAAGGTGTTACCAGAGAAGAATATCGGATTAAAGTTGAAAATATTGGTGGTCTATTATCCAATCTGCAGGAACAGGATGATATTTTGCTAGGGTTGATGCAACTTATCAATTATAAACCCGACATCTCATTTCTGGAAATGAAGTATGTCGATATTGGCTATAATTCAAAAAAAGCTGAATACTGCAGTGTGATAGAAGAAATTGAAGCTGAAAGCTACTATGAACATCAAACCAATACCGTTTCAAAGATGTTTCAGCAACTGGAAATCCCACATAATGAAACTGTTGTACAGGCTTATCAACAGTACCTTCAACCCGAGTCAGTATTATCATTTCAATTTAACCCATCAGCAAATACTAATTGGGTAAATTACGATGAGTATTCTGTAGAAGAATTGGTATCTATAGTAGGTATGAAAGCTTATATTAATGATAAGCAGGTTGATTTTGATTTTGAAGGTTGGACAAATAAAAAACTGGATAAGATTTTAGATTTAAAAAAAGAAAAAGTGATAACTGAAAATGATGCAGCAGGTGGTGTGAATCAATATCAAACTGTGATGATTTACAAAGCATTTGAGGAAATAGGTATTGCCAGCATCAAAAATTACGTTGGTTTCAAAGCAAAAATTAAAAGAAAAGATGGAAATAAATTTGAAGGTACAATTGACAAGCTCAATAGCAGTTCAATCATGATAACTATATATAGCAAGGACGGCAAAGTACAACTGCCTATTTTACTGGAAGAAATAGCCAGTATTGAAGTTTATAAAGAAGTTAAACGGGAATAACCATTGCCGATTTATTTTAGTAGTATTTTAATATAGCCAAAATTACAACACTAAATAAAATCAGAACGGGATATTCATTAAAAAAGCGATAAAAGACATGGCTTTTGTCGGCTTGTCTATTGGTAAAAAGTTTCAGATGATAGCCGCATACAAAGTGGTAAATAATCAAACTTGCGACCAAAGCCAGTTTTACTTGCATCCACCAGAGAGAAAGTAAAAACGGATTAAGATATAACATCCAAAATCCTAAAGCGGCAGTGATGTACATAAAAGGAGTGATAAAACGGTAAAGTTTACGCGACATGATTAAAAGGTGATTGTAAGTATCATCGTTTTCTGTCATCGCCAAATTAACATATATGCGTGGCAGGTAAAACAGACCGGCAAACCAGCTGGTAAAAAATATAATATGAAAGGCTTTTAAATATAAATACATAATTCACTCACTTTTTATAACTGTAATGTGATTCTATCGTTTCTCTTGTTAACACGCCATAAATTTTGTCTGTCATAGGTGCTGTTGTACGATATATGTAAACTGCTCTAACTGACTCACGTTCCATTGTATCCAGGGCTTCTTCAAGATTTGCCTGAAGGTAAACCGAGGCAATGTTATGTCTCCTGGCCGGGATATCCAATAAGTCTATTTCTCTTTCCTGCAATGTTGTCTGTACGGTATCTAAAACATCATTGTTTTCATCGGTTTTTACAGATTCTTCCTGTTCAGTTGTTTCCATAATATATCTTGCTAAATCATTTGCAGCCATTAAGGATATGGGGATATTCTCATCCTTGATTAAAATCCATCGTGGTGTATCGGTAAGCAATTTCTCTGCAATACCAAAAACAGTACGTCTTTCACTAACAGCAATCTTGCGTTCCATCAAACCGGCAACACCGACACTGCGTAAAAATTGAGAAAGAGGATTTACTTTTAATTCCAGCCCTTTAATTTTTAATTGTGATTGAAAAATTGAAGTTTGTTTAAACACCTGAGACGCTACCAGATTACTGATTACCAGGGCAAGCATTCCGGGGAGCAAAATATTCGGGTTGTTGGTTAGCTCTAACAGAGCTAGCAAGGCTGCTAGTGGAGCTTGCAAAACTGCGCTCATCATAGCCGCCATGCCGATCATTGAATAGAAGGCGTAGTCTGAAGCAACCGTTGGGAAAATGAAACCGCCAACTGCACCTAAAAAACCACCAATCATTGCGCCAATAAACATAGAAGGGCCGATAACACCACCTGGTAAAGACATACTTGAACATATGATAGTGGCAAGAAGTTTTCCAACAAAAGCCAGAGCAAGAACCTGAACACTTAAAGATCCATGTAATGCAGCGTTAACACTGTCATAACCTATACCCATAACTTGAGGTACTTTTAGGGCTATGATACCTACACAAGTTCCGGCAACCCCACATTTAACCCAAATAGGCCAATCTTTTACTGCCTTGGTCAAAACACCTGTTGCCTTGATAAAAAAGCTGGCAATTGCACCAATGATAACACCAAGAAAAATGAAATAAGGGATCTCCCACAAAGAAGAAAGCTCTAATGAAGGTACGATAAATGCAATATCGTTACCAAACACTATTCTGGATAATATAGCTGCTGTTACAGAGGACAGGATCAAAGGAATAAAGCTGGCAACAGTGTATTCCATCATAACAACTTCCATGGCAAAAATTACGCCAGCAAGAGGTGTGTTAAAACTTGCAGAGATAGCCGCAGCCGTTCCACAGCCGACCAGAATTCTAATGCTATTATTCGGTAGCTTTAGTTGTTGACCGAGCCAACTGCCAGCTGTTGATCCTAAGTGGATACCCGGACCTTCACGGCCTACTGATTGGCCAGAGGCAAGAGTCATGCCTCCGACGATAAACTGAACCAGGGCATTTCTCCAGGAAAGATATCCCTGATGAAAGCTCATTCTTTCAAGTACATATCCAACACCCACCTGACTTCTTTCTTTGCCCACACGGTAAAGAACATAGCCAACTAAAAAACCACCAACCAATGGCAGAAAAAGCCTAAACCACCATGGAGCCGCTTCATAACCGATTGCGCCAGCGTCACTGTGCCAAGAAACAAAACCACTTTCTATGAATAATCGAAAAAGAATCACCACGCCGCCAGCGAGCAGGCCAACCAAAAAACCTATAGCAGATAAAATAGGTAATGCATTGATGCTGCCCAGTCTCAGTCGTAATGTTTCAAAAAATGACATGTTATTAGTTTAAATTTTGGGTTGGCAAAAAAATAGAATTCAAATGCGATTTATAAAACCTCATAATTGTCGAAAAAAAACGATCAATCAACTTTAAGAATAGAATATAACCTATTGATCCAAAAGACAAATAGTTTTGCATAAAAGTAGTCAAAACCTGACTGTTTCGTGAAAAGATGGGTATTATTTCATGCTTTGTTTAAATTATATTGCAATAAGAGACATATTTTTCTAAAAAAATGAATTAATTTAGTTATAATACCGCGATATTTAGCCCTTTGGGCATAATCAATAATTAAATTGAATGTGAGCCAGAATTGAGTAAATAAAAATGGCAGGTTCTACTTTAGTAATCAAGCAACAAAAATCATTAGCGTGGCGCATTTCTATGGGTGCTGCCGCTGCCCTGTTTATATTCTTTACCTATTATCTTGGCCATCATTTAGCTGTAGAAGGTGCAGAAGAAACTGAAAAGCAGTTGGCTGAGGTGCAAGAGCAGCTTTCTCAGGCTGAGGAAGATTACCGAACTGCAAGCGCCAATTTGATAATGCAGCAACAAAGCTCAAAAGTAGATCAACAATCCCGTGAAAAATTGATGGAGTCAATTCGTCAGCTTAAGGAAAACCAATCACAATTAGAAGAAGAGTTGGCATTTTATAGACGCATTATGTCTCCCGAACTGGAAAAAGCGGGATTGAATATTGATGAATTCAAGCTGAGCAAAAATGAAGATTCAGGTAATATCAATTTCAAACTTGTATTGATCCAAACAGGAAAGCAGGAACGGTTTTTACGCGGTAACGCTGATATTAAGCTTTACGGAAAAAAAGATGATAAGGAACTGGTTTATAATTTTAGTGACTTGGGCGAGTTTCAAAAAACACACTTCCAGTTTCAGTTTAAGTACTTTCAAAATATTGAGGGTATAATCACACTTCCTGAAGGATTTGTCCCCGAGAAGGTGACAGTAGTTGCAAAAACGAGCGGATTACGCAAGAATCAGAAAGATGATAAGCAATACGATTGGACCATTTAGGAGAATGTATTCATGTTAGGTCGTGATAAAAAACAATCACCAAGAGCTAAAGCTGGCGCTGCAGATACTTTAATTAGCAAAGAAACCAAGATCAAGGGTAATATCAATTTTACTGGTGTTTTGTATGTTGATGGTCAGGTTAATGGAAATATTAGTTCTGATGAGCATGAAAATTCATTGTTAACGATAGGCCAAAACGGTTTTATCAAGGGTGAAATAAACGTCCCGCACATTATGATTTTTGGTAAGGTAGAAGGTGATGTTCATGCGCTTGAGCACATTGAGTTAATGCCAAATTCAAAAGTGGTTGGCAATGTGTATTATAAACTGATTGAGATGTCTATGGGCGCTGAAGTTAATGGCCAATTGGTACATAGGGATGAAAAGCAAAAACTATTAGGACATCACAAGGAAGAAGCTGAAAACAAAAAATAACTTTTTTGCAGGTTCCTTTTTGTTGTTGTTACCGTCTATACTCATGATATTAGTTTTCTCTGAACGATAATCCATTAAGGAATTCTGAAAAGAATAATCACATGTCTCAATCCACTGTAAAAAAAGTAAGTCCTATTATTTTTACCCAGAATGCCAGCAACAAGGCAAAAGAGCTTATTGATGATGAAGAAAATTCAGAGTTAAAGCTGAGGGTGTACGTAACTGGTGGCGGTTGTTCCGGTTTCCAATATGGTTTTACTTTTGATGAAAATCAGGCTGATGATGATATGGTCATTGAAAATAACGGCGTTTTTTTGGTGGTTGACTCTCTCAGCTTTCAATATCTGGTTGGTTCAAAAGTCGATTATAGAGAAGATTTGGAAGGTTCAAGATTTGTTGTAGATAATCCCAATGCTACTACGACTTGTGGTTGCGGGTCTTCTTTTTCAATCTAATCGATCATCTCATAGCCGTTATTGCTCAATTCACCAAGTGTTTTATTCAGACTAGTTTCGTTTACCATAAAATAATCGGTATGAAAGGTCGAAATTACAAAAATACTGATTTTAGCTGCGGCTAGCACCTTACTTATTTTTGCAATAATGCCAATTTCTGTAAAATCCAAAACCTGATCGATTTTAAAAATACGCCATTCATCATTGTTGGCAATGGATTTGAGTTTTATGTCTGAAGGACAAACCAGTGAAATTTCCTCATCGGTTTTTGTGATATTATAAAAAGAACATTGGGACAACATATCAAGCAAACTATCATCAGGAAGAAGTTCCAACTGGTAAATAGAATATTGTTCAGGAAGTAGTTTTAATTTTAAGGCCATAGGATTCTTTAAACTTTTTAATTAATAGAATTATCATACTCGCAAGCATAAACAGAAGACAACAAATTTATGTCCTCACATGGTACATCAAAAGAATTTAACCAAAAGGTAACCTCGAAGGGGGAGATGCTTATTGATGTACTACAAAAAATGGTCGGCAATATATCCAGACAAAAATTAAAACAGGCATTAAAATTCGGCGCCGTCTGGTTATCAAGAAATGGTCAAACAAATCGAATCAGGCGTGCAAAAAAAGAGCTGCTGATTGATGATGAAGTTCATCTTTATTTCGATGAAAATATTCTGTTTACAGACATTAAACCCGCTGAACTTATAGCGGATGAAAATGAGTATAGTATCTGGAATAAACCCTCTGGTATGTTTTCTCAAGGAACTAAATGGGGCGACCATTCCAGCATCTGTCGATGGATTGAAATTAATAAAATGCCAGATCGTCAATGCTATCTGGTTCATCGACTTGACAGAGCAACCAGTGGTTTGATGGTAGTTGCACATAGCAAAAAAATAGCAGTTAGCTTATCCAGGCTATTTGAAGAAAGACTGGTTGATAAAAGATACAAGGCAAAGGTTTTGGGGGAGTACCCTCGTGACAATCTACCTCAAAAAATAGAATCAGAACTGGAAGGTAGAAAAGCAATAACAGTAATTTTAGCGAGTTACTATGAGGAGAATAATAATTTTAGTGAATTGACGTTGCAGATTGAAACAGGGCGTAAACATCAAATCAGAAGACAATTAGCTGGAGCAGGGCATGCTGTATTGGGGGACAGGTTATATGGTGATAACAATAGCGATTATTCAGGAGACCTTGCCTTAAAATCCTGTTATCTCGGATTTGTCTGTCCGGTTAGCAAAAAAAGAAAAGTGTATCAGATTGAGTAACTCGCGATAAAACTTTTTAGACTTGATAAACCGCGCCCAATACGGCCGATTGTTTCGCGCCAGTCACATTCGGTAAATTGCCTGATAAGTTATTTAATCTGCGATATGCTAACCAGGCAAATATCATGGCTTCAAGGAAATCTCCATCAATTCCCAAATCATCAGTGGTTTTGACTGAAGTTTCAGCCAGCGCGCTGATCCTTTCCATCAGGTATTGATTCATGCGCCCGCCGCCACAAGCATAAATTTGGTAGTTCGATATATTTAATTGCTTGATGCCTTCAATGACAGATTGAGCGGTTAGTTCGACTAAAGTTGCTTGTATATCCTGTTCACTCAGCGCAGTCTGTTGATTTGAATTGTGACGAAACTTATCAATTTTGTCATTTAGCCAATCGATAGAAAAATATTCTCTACCAGTACTTTTGGGTGGCGATAATTGAAAATAGGGATCTGCTAACATAAGAGTGAGTAATTGCTGATTTACATTCCCGCTACGAGCAAACGCTCCATTTTTATCAAAATCATCTGAGCTAATGGCATGATAATAAGCATCCAGTAAGGTATTGGCTGGGCCTGTGTCAAAACCGACAACATCTTTATTGTTATCAGATGGAAGCCAGGTAATATTGGCAATGCCGCCCAGATTCAAAATGATACGATTTTCATTATCTGAATGCATAACCGCATGATGAAAAGCTGGCGCCAATGGAGCGCCTTGTCCACCATAGGCCATATCCATTCTTCTAAAATCAGCCACTGTGGTAATTTGAGTTAAGCTGGCAATCAGATTGGGATCGCCAATTTGTAGGGAAAAAGGCATTTCACCTGTCGGTATATGTCGTACGGTTTGCCCGTGGCTGCCGATAGCAATAATGTCTTCGGATTTGATGTTGTTATTTTCAAGTAATTTCTTTACTGCTTCTGCAAACAATAGACCTATTTTATGATCTGTCTCTGCTAACAGATTGATGCGATGATGAAAGTCGGCCTCAATTTGAGTTTGATTAGCTGGTTTACAAAGTCGCACAATATCTTTCTTTAATTGTGTGGAAAATGGATGTAAAAGATGAGCAACCAGATGACAGCGACTTTGACCAATTTCAACCAGAGCAACATCCACACCATCAATGCTGGTACCGCTCATTAAGCCAATATACAGCCCATCAAAACTGGTTTGGGTTATTGTTTTTTGTTTTTCTATTGGCATAAATGTCCATGTGGTTATTGGGCGAATGACTGGCTGTTGCCTTGAAGCGAATTTCTACTATCCAGTTGTACAAACAACTTGTCAGTCTGTGCTTCAAATAGCACTTTTTCCTGCTTGTCTATCGGTTTTGCCTGAGGCAATTTTACTGTTCTCGGATTTCTATGCACACCATTAACCACAAATTCATAATGCAGATGTGGTGCTTCAGACATACCTGTTGAACCAACATAACCTATCACCTGACCTTGTCTCACTCGCTTGTTTTTACTCACTGCTCGACGGGATAAATGCAGATATTTAGTGACAATCCCCTGACCATGCTGAATAAAAATGTATTTACCATTATATTGATTGTAACTGGACGCAATGACCTTGCCATCTCCAGCAGCTCTTACGGGGGTTCCGGTTGGTGCACGATAATCAATACCATTATGAGCGCGAGTTTTTTTCAAAATTGGATGAAATCTTTTTGGATTAAAGTTGGAACTGATGTAGGAAAAATTTAGTGGTGCTCTTAAAAAAGCCTTACGCATGCTTAGGCCATCAGGGGTGTAATAATCTGATTTGCCTTTACTATTGGTATAACGAACTGCACGATAACTTTTCCCCTGATTAACAAATTCTGCTACCAATATATCGCCATATCCAATTTTCTCACCATCAATAAATTTTTCTTCATAAATCATGGAAAAGGCATCACCCTCACGAATATCGAGGATAAAATCTATATCCCATCCAAAAATATTGGCCAAAGCCATAATTTGTGAATCTTTAAGCCCGGCTTCTTTTCCTGCTAGAAACAGGGATTCCTTAATAGTGCCACTTGCATAAGCGGTACGA
>Ga0224501_10001896_pt1 | contig 16321 bp, 10 predicted proteins | sample SF_Oct11_sed_USG_4_FD_169105 | JGI IMG/M metagenome (GOLD analysis project Ga0224501, IMG submission 169105) | Sediment microbial communities from San Francisco Bay, California, United States - SF_Oct11_sed_USGS_8_1 | ecosystem: Environmental > Aquatic > Marine > Sediment | place: USA... | reverse complement strand
CTAACTCTTAGTCTACCTCGCAATCAAAGTGAGTGATACTAACTCGGTGACCGAGTGAATTTACTCACCTTTTTCGAAAACGGTCTTTCAGTCTTAGTTAGTGTTCGTTACTAATAGCAAAACAAGAGCTCTTATGGCGTAAACAGGCCAGTAGTATGTTTGCAGCCCAGTCCTATTCCAAGTGGCTGTCTGACGCTGTAATATGTACAGTTTTCTACCAGTTGAAGCCATGGTGTCAACTCTACCCTTTAGCATGATCGGTGTAGCAGGTCACGTGCATTCCCTGGGATTCCCGGGCAGTATCGGCCAAATGTAGCTCTCTTTACGCTTGTGTTGACAAACCTGGAGCTAATGATCCCACTCTAGACCCATTCTTAGAGCTTGTGTACAACCTTAGGAATGTGTCAGTGGTTATGAGGTGTCCCAACTATTGGGACACTCTGTAAAGTCAGGTAGAAAATGATCAACTTTGAGTGTCTGGCCATTGACTAGTCATCCAACTTGCGATATTATATGTCATATAAATGGCCGATTAGGCTCCGCCCTTTTAAAACCGGTTTTTAGAGGGTACCAATTTGGCCATCTTTAGTACGGATTGAAGGGCACTTCTGTTGTGTCTATTGCACTGTAACTTGAGTCAGATAGGTTTCGAGACATGCTGATTCTGATCAGCCAAAAAAAATTGCCTCGTCATCCAACCTTTAAATAAAGGAGGCTGATCCATAGAGAGACCGGTTCTATGGGGCATATCAAAATCCGCCCTTACAAGTCAAAGTCATCTCCTCTTTTAAGAATGGCTTAACGATGTACAAATTTTGGTCCTGGACCGGAATGAACCACTTTAACTGTAAGAAACTAACAGTTTATAGTGAATTACTGATATTACTAGTTTCAGCTTATTTTATCCAGTTCTGATACTATTCTTTTGAAATTCAGCCTAAATTGTAGCTCAGCTCAGTACCGGTAATTGGCCATGAATGCCAAAAACATTTATCTCTGATTGCCATTCTTAAAGAGAGAAGATAACTCTGTGATGACCTTACCACAAAGCCTCAATGATTTATCGTCTGGCAAATCGTCTAGTGTGGCAGTACCATTAGTATTTGTTGCCAATGTAAACATGGCTCTGTGCTGAATTTATTTGTTACTGTAGTGAAGGTATTCGATGAGAGCCTTTGCATCATACCTGTGTGATGATCTATCGACTCTTTAGTAAGGTTCATGAAATTATGATGAGCTACTGAGCTAGTGAGACTGACACTTGTGCTGCTCTCTCAACCGATTTAACCCAATTCACACATGTCAGACTTCCTCATAAGGTATCTGGTTCTCTTTGGGACTGAATTATTTTTGTTATGATATAAATGCCGAACATAAGGAGTAATTCTCACCATTATTATCACCCAGGTAATAATGGCTATATATGGATCTGTCCCCTACAGAGCGCAGAGAATGCTGAGGGTGGATTCGTGCAGAACCTTGAGGTAATGTCTATTCTTCGCTCAATTACCAAACTGCGGTATTATGAGTTCAATGATCAGATACGCTGAATATACAGTAGTGACCCATAATGACATAAATTGCCAGTAAATTCATGTATCTGTCAGAACATCACATGCCATCAGATAGAAGACAGGCCAATTATATTTCTCAGAGTAGCTTATTCTTTCAGAGTTTTTTTTAAATCTTTGCTTAAGCCTATTTCGAATGTTACTGCCTGTCCACCACAGATCTATGTGTTTTTACATCTATTGTTTGTATCCACTGTCTGTTATGGACGATCTGGTCAAAAATTAGGACACCATGGACGGCTTTTACATGTAAGATATATGGTGGATCATGGTCTCCTCCTGGTGTAACCAGCACTGTCCACCATTCGTTTAAATCTTATTTCACCAATACAAGTCAGTAAGGCTGTTAAGGTCTACTCCAGGCTCAATTACCATTGGCGTTACACAAAGTTTACTTCTTGACCGTCTTGCGTGACTATAACTCACTTTGTAGCCGGTGGGTGAGGCTGAAAGGGAGGTGATTGTGAGGCTGCGTAACTGTATACTCTGCCTCTCTCATTATAAAATGATGCTCTACGATACTAGTGTATTATATGCATACGACTCATCAGCTCAATATGCGGTGAGTGACCAGCATATCTGCAGCTAACATAGACGTATATTATAGGAATTATATGCCTATGGCAACCAAACCATTTAGAATCAATGCCTTAACAGTTTCCATGACACGTTAGACTGATGATTGCATCCGCTGAGGCAGTTTCCAACCAAATTGTTTTAATGAATGGAAATTTTAAATCTCGAAAATAAAGTCTGTTGTGCTGGTGTTATACAACTGTGCAGTGATTATCTTAAGTCAGTAGAAATTATTGCATATTGAAAATCATGATGCATGCTAGACCATGTTATTAGGGTATGTCACCTAACCTTCTGCATACTGACCCATATATTCCCATCGTCTGTAGGTGAGTGAAATACTGAGACCGGATGTTATGCAAGACATAGTCAGCTTAACCCGACAGCGGATTGACAGTGAGATCCTTTGAGCACTGGGTGTACATGGTTACAGTGCTGACACAACATATAGACGAGGTGTTATATCCTCCATCTGGGATGATATCGTGATGAGAGTTTTATTAAAGTGCATCGTCACGGTGATAATACCAATACTGTCTGGTGAACCAGGCGGGATTGTTTAGTCTCATACAAGATGGGAAGTGACATTCACTCGCTAAATCTCTTCCTCAAACAAAAATTATGTCAATCAAAGATGGTGCATGGCACAAGGATTGTGAATAGAACTACTTGTATATTAACAGCCAAAAGTATAAAATCTACTAGATCACAAAAAATTGGCAAAACACAGTACACAGTGATCACACTAGAGTGTGATTGTCTAAACATTGGTGAAGTAACGGTATAGCAAGGCCGGAGATAGACCATTGAATGGCACTTGTCATTGGGTGGGCGGTGATAATGTTCAGAGTGGCTGAATAGCCCTGTGATTCTTCAGGGCTGTCGCGTACCACTCCAACTCTTTGATATGTCTTTCTGCTCCAGAATCCATTTTGTCATTGAGGGGTTTTCCCTCATCATCCAGTGACTCGTGTACTTTCGGCATGCCAAATATGTCCGGAATAGTTGGGCTTTTGACCTCAGCCATGAGACAGCGAGCCTGCATCGCAGCTCTTATACCACCGTATATCCCTGCATAGACAAGTAATCGGTCATGCTACCCATACTGCTAGTCAGGTGAAGACCAGCCACAAAAATGGTGCCCTGTCACCTCTAGTAACTATGAGCTATACTATGCCATACAATCATCATCATTGTCAGCCTCGAAGGTTCCACTGCTGGACAAAGGCCTATACAAATGGCCATCATATTACGTATAATATGCATAATCACAATATGATTGCATAGCTTGTGAATCAAAGCATGCATTCAATGTAACTGAAAAAAAGTGTTGAAACGGACAATCAACAAACTTGACTCCCACTTTTCTGCTGACAGATTTTTGCAACCAATTACGGTAATTGGGTTGCACAAGGTTAATAGGTTGCGCTGCTTTTACACCATTCAATCTCAACGTCAAGGTCACCTAGTTGATCGGGGCATGAATGAAAGTTCATAGCTGCTACTAATACTATACTAAGTTATAACCTACTACTAGTAGCTAGCTGTTTTAGTCGGATCCTAACCAACTTCATAATCATTGAGTGCAGGTGAGCCAGTTATTGAGAGAATAAGAGTATTGACTGCATTCTGATGGTAACTGCTACTGATTCCGATACTGAATTTTCATGAGCTAATCGTTACCGTTTCCGTTCCACAAAATGGAACGAGTAACGGTAACAAGTACTGAATTGTATTCAATATTTCCAACCCTGCAAGTGGGGAAGTGGCTGTTCAAAGGGCAACTTGCACCAGCAACAGTATAACTGAGGCAGGGTGTTACTCATCTTCTTCACTGACTTCCTTTCCCTAGCTCTGAAAAGGAACCCATCCCCTACTAGGTGAAAAGTTTTTTTTTTTAAATCTTGCGTGCAAGCTGTCTTGAACATATTACCCTCAGCATGCATGGTGAGCACTCCAACCACTTAGCCGTAGCGAATCCCTAATCTGGTAGTCATACTGTGGGTTTAGAGAGTGATCACCATTGGGGGTGGGGGTTGTTGAGGGGAGCGGTTGAAGTAGTGGTTGGCTACCTGGGGAGTAACAGACGATACTGCTAGGTCTGCCAGAGAATGATGTTGGAGCGAAGTGATCAATCATAGCGGTGAGACCGGGTGGCAGACAGTGATTATACTCGCATGTGATAAGCATAAAGGCGTCGGCCTGACGAATTTTCTCCAGAGCTTCGCAGAGGACAGTCGGAGCTTCCGATTGATTCTTATAAAAGAATAATGGCTTCTTCATGCCATCCAGATCCATCACTTTAGCATCTGCAAGTATAATGGTGGCGAGGATCTATACCACCTTCTTATAGCAGACTTATGCTGCCACTGAGGACTAATCAACATCCAAGGACCATCCACAGTTGCATAAACATCTTTAGTAGCGTCAGCTCGGAGTATTTGTGGTACTCAAATTGGATCAGCGGTAAAGCGCATCCTAGTTCTCCACATCTCAAATAGTACAAAGTTTAGTCTATGATGCTGGTTATATACATTGCACGCACCAATCCCTAAAATGTCAAACACTTACCCATGACATCTACATCCCAACCGCCAGCCTTGAGTTTGTTCTGCATGAATGTGGAAACCCGGTCGGCCAAGCGACCCTCTCTCATACTGCCTACCAGTAGACATGCGCGTAGTTGCTGAGTAGTCATCCTAGGTTTTATAGTTTTATACTAAAAAGGAGGATGATGCATTTGATAACCAGTTACTTAGTTAGGGAAGGACTTAGGTTATCACTTCAACCGCCTACATGGATTTTGAACGAGTCTGATCCATGGTAGTAACTAACGTAAGAGTACAGCGCAAGTCTTTTCTATCTAGCAGAGATGTATAGTTTTTCATTAGGTCTAGTCAATTAGTTTCACTGAATTACTCTACTCTACTCTTTCATTTCAGGTCAGGTTCCTAACCTGGTACTGGTACCACGTAACCCAGTACTACCTGCCGCGGGTCGGGTCGTCAGTGACTAAACCGGCAGCCCCACCAAGACAGCCCCGCTGTATTGGTGAGGAGGATGGGTGAACGCCCTGCAGGATGAAAAACAAAACCTGTCAAAGGGTGGATAAGCTCCTCGTCAGCTAACGGCCATTCACCGCTGAGGAAGGCAACGGAATACCACCTCAGTATATTCTTCCCATGACACCAATGGACACAACGAACAATGAAGTAGGGCCCCTCAGGTCGTCATCCCACGAAATCCCTACGCTAGGCTACAGAGGTACAAATGCTGGATGATGTTAAAAAGAAAGAGGGCACTACACTGCTACAGTCTACACACTCTACACTCTACATTACAGTCTACAGTGAAGTGAAGGCCGATGCGCAAGTTCGAAAAGAATGGAGATATGGAGACCTGCCCCTGGCAGAATACCGCAACAACTTTTTCGGGTTCGGTCTCCAGTAGCAGCAGTACACTACTACGTCTACTGTACACTATTATTATTATACTACTAGTACTTCTAGTCTACAGTCCACACTACAGTACACTCACAGTCACACTCACAGTCGCCCGTCGGCAGGCAATCCACCCATGTACTTTGACTTTAATGTTCAGATAAGTCAATCCCAGACTAATAATTTACAAAGTAATTACCCGTCAAAGATCCAGTGACTCTTCCTTTAGCGGCCCGAGTAACTCACACACGTATCAATTCCGTCGTGTCGCTAGTTAGTGACTGATACTGACTGAGTAACTGACAGCGAAAACCGCTGACTCGGTCCGCGATTAGAAGGGGCTGTATATAAAGGGTTCAGGCTCTAAAAGGAAGCTGCAAACAATATAGAGCGTAGCCGCGCGTCGATGAACTACATAACTTACCGCGAACCCGTAGAGGACTCATCGCTCTTTAGACGAAAAGATCAAGATGGCGATGGTTAGAATTTTCCAAGGTCTGCAGCGCAGCAGGTACAGCTTTTAGGATAATCGGAGTGCTTGCACTCAACTTGAGCTAATCAGCTCTCATCATGTCGCGCCACTGACAGGTGTTTCACTAAATAGCTATCGAAAATATCGATAGATTTGCAGATAGGTGGAAAGACAGGTTCCCGACAGATCCCCGGCGTGGACCGGAGCGGAGCGTGATCCGGAGTTCAGAATCAGATCAATGGAAGCCGGGTCACTCACGGTGACGCTTATTTAGTTGTGACGTCTCAGTGCTGCAGCTTATCATTTTAATTTTACAGTGCGAACTGCTACCAAGCATACAATGCAGCCAGGCTGATGTCTGACAGAGCTGGCACAGGAGCTGGAAAGGTAACCGTAACTCGTAAGGCGTAATCGGTAATGAACATGTTGGGCTTGTACTTGTAGTCTTGTACTTGTAGTTGACAAGTTGTATTTTGTAGTTTCCAACATCTACTCGGTCACTGTCATGGTCACCTCATTACTCACTCACTAACTTTACTTCAGTGAATTGAATATTTTTCACGGGCACCTCTTTGTTCTTAGATGTTTGGACCTGCTATGTTTTGTAGGGTGGTGGTGCTGGTGGATCCATCCGATCGGCCGGTGGTGCTTTCGGTGAGATGGAGGCTGCGCGAGAGGAGGAATACTTTAGGAGGCTGGTAGGTTCTCGTCATCCCCCAGGTTTTACAGTGTCCACTTCGGCTGCTAGTAACTTGTGATCTCTGGCCATCAAAGCCTTAAGCTTGTGTTGGCTGTAGCTCACTCTGCTATCCATCGGTTGCAGCAAGCCCAACAAATTAAGAAGCTCCATGATCACTTGGAGGAGGAAGTGCATCAGCACCAAACTGAAATTGCACGCCTTGAGGCAGAGATTAAGCGACATAAGATGAAGATCGATAATCTTAAGGAGGACATGGACTCAAACCAAAACAAGTAGAAGCTCTAAACGGGGCTCCCTAATACGCGCACATCCATCTTCATCTCTAGGGCCCGAGGTAGAGAGGCGCAGCTATGTCGGCTTGATTGTGTTTGTGAATGTGTCCTGCTGATTTTGAACTAAACGATTCGCGCGGGTCCCTGTTTCAGATTTTTTGTCGTATGTATTTGGTTTTCACTCAAATTCTGTAGTGCCACAATAAAAGTACATCCATTATTTGCACATTGTGCGCTTGTTCTTATCTCCTGCTACGTCAAATAATTGTCTGGTGATATTTTTCCCCGCAACATGCAGTAGGCTCTGCCTTGGATGCTGTGCAATAATCTTGCTTGCTAGCTAAAGGTCACACAATAATCTGTGCAAATAGTACACAGTAAACAAAAACCGAGGACGTTTGTTCATTCTGAATTTAATTTATGCCTAGGTGCTTCCACCAACACGAAAAAATTTGACCGAGTTTAAGAGTCTATTTAGTGAAAGCTTAGGTCAGCACTCGCCGGTTCAAAGATGTTTGTAAGAGTTGTCTGCTCGGTACAGCTTTTTGTATTAATGGGACAACTCCAAATAAATCCAACGTTGATCACCTTTCGCTAGATCGCCTGTGACATGACGCTGGGATCCCTAAACCCGATAAGCAGCATTGCTGCTCACTTAAATCAGATTCAGATTTGTTAAATCTTTTTGATGGGTATACACATGTACTGAAGTCATGAATTATAAGTTGCACCTATTTTTATTTCACACTAATGCAGTGGCGCTACTTCGATGATACTCCTATGATACTTTGTCATATGTGTCACCAAGATTAGCTGAACAAGCCTGATGAGCCTGTCTAGTGTCAATGATTTTTCTTACTGTCAAGGAGTCGGAAGTGTCAGCCGATGCCTCGCAACCCTTCAATGAAGATACTTTTCGTTTACTTTGAGGATATTGTGGGGGGGTTTAATGCGCTGAGCTACTGGCCTGGGCATGTGTGCACTGGACTGGGTATACCGTATTACCCTTGTGATGTTATATGTGTCTTGTGGCCCTCCCTTGACCGAGCCTTATTATAAACAGTCCATACGAATGAAGAGATCAATATTCTAGCTCATCATCTCAGATCATGCCTATGTTCTGTGCTTGCACGATAGTCCCTGATTGCCTTAGTTTTTTAACATTTCATCATTATTAACAAATATCCAATCAGAAACTTGCATTCAGATTGAATCGACCAATCAAAACCATCAGGCCATCCACCGCAGTACACAAAGTGAGTCATGGTGCCATTCATTGATCACTGGTGCATGCAGTTATAATTGTAAGCTGCTATTAGTAACGTGTCAGTATTGTCTGTTGGCTTCATCACTTCAGGTGTAACAAACACAGGATATCCGAACTAAGGTGAGATTAAAAACGAGACCTGTATTTTATATAGCATAACTATTCTACTGGATGTATGTACCTAGTAAGAAAACTAACAGTGATTGAGTGAACCATGAAAGTGTGGTCGGTGTGTGTCTTGTGATGATATCCAATCCGTCCTATATCAGTATATGTATATCTGAAAGGGTACAGAATAAAACAATACCTCGCTCTTGAACTGGGTTAACTTTTTAGCGGGCTTGCTGTGTGTGGATGACAGACAAGAATTGATGATATGAGTGCTTTCAGCTTCTTTTTAATTTTATCATTTATGTCTTCATAAAATCGTTCCTGTGAAACTGACTACTGACTAACTGAAACTGACTAAAACCTATGTTATGTACCGTTTCTTGTTTCCTCCATAACTAATATCATACAGAGGGTAGTTATTTGAAAAAATATTTCCCAGTTGAGGCCCCATTATTTCAGGGAGTAATTCTGTACCCTTGTAATTGTGTATCCTGAAAAAGACTGGTAGCTATCAGACCCATTGATGAGGGGGGTAGTAAATGCCATCGTTTATTAACCACACTCTGATTCTTGGCCAGAAAATCTCAGCAGTCTGTGTGCTATGCATGAGATGACATAACCTCACTAGAAGTAGGTAGCAATCGTAGTAGGCAACCGGGAGTCATATCAATGGACATATCATGCGAATAACAAGTATATACATGTTACCACCCATAGACGCTTTTCCTACCCATTACGTTTCATTTGGATTTAAATCATTCTGATGGAATGGCATCTTTCCATCTAATCCTCAATTTATTGCTAGTAACTTTAATTCAAAGAAAACATCAAGACATCTGATGGTATTTTGTTCTACTTTTAGCTACTCAACAAATGGCTCCCAAAAACTCATTCGACGCGAGCGCTGTGCTCAGCGATGAAGACTTTGTGCCGGAGATTGAATGGGCCCCTCATGAAGTACCTGAGGTTAGTTTATAATCGGTCAGCAGTCTTCTTGTCTTCACTGTTATGTTGAAGCTGCCAGGTTAGACGCATGTAAAGGCCTAGCATGGCGCATCGTGAGTGGATCAGTATCAATTCTCCACCTCATTGTAAGGGATTCAAACCCAGGTAGGTTCTGATGGTTGTGAGCCCAGCTCTTTATTGCTGTTATCCCTATCAATATTAACTGGACAGGAGTGTTTTTGCTAGTATTCGGCACTTTATGGGTGCGCAACCAATAGATGATCAGATTGCAAGTCCGAGCCTCACTGCCATCGGGTGGTTTTCTGGTATGGACCTTTAGCAAGCCCCGCACTCCAAATTGCTAGCGTGGGTTCAGATTACCACGGTAAAAACATGGAGATCAGAACCGGTGGATAAGTCAAAATCATTCCTTGGTTGTAAAAGATCCAACTCCCCCTTCTCGTTAAGAGTAGTTGAATTCTCAGCGAGTGTCGTAGTCTGACATGTTGAGTGGGCTCCAACCGGAAGCGATGATACTGGCCCACACGTGGTGCTCCATCCTAAGCCGCAGCTGGTGGAAACCCGGCAGCTTTGCCATACGCGAGAAGACTGGTTTATGTTGTACAGTTACCCATGCATTTGTCGTAACAATCCGTAATGGGTCATGATACCTGACGGCATGGCTGGTATGCTTACAGTAAAGGGCGACTATGCAAAGTGTAAGTAGCCTATTTTAGTACTGTGCATATCCAGAGGCATAAATGGGTTGTCTTTTATGTATCTGGTATGTCTCAGCAGTTCCAGCGATAAAGTGCACCTTCAATCACTCAATCAGTCATAAACTGAAACTCCGCTACAAATCAACCAAACATCAGTGTTCTTAGCGGGATCTTGGTGTTTTGCACATATTGCTATATAAAATTGAGTTACCACTTGTGATCCTTTGACCTTGCGGAATAAGTGAAGTGGCGTTCATTCCGACATATCGACCTCACAATCCTAACAACACTCGAAGAAAATGAAACCTCGCTAGATGGTGTTAGGATTTTGAATTTGAAGCAATGGTCATCCAATATCAATGATGCTATAACTTATTTCCAAATAGATGTTTATTTTAGACAATCCATTTAAATTCATTTGTATATACCGTTCCACATTGGCAGCATGCGCCATTCACCATTCGTATGAATATCAAAGGAATAGAACCCTCTTACATCTATGTCTGATATGATGCATTGTCAGATATCACGCTGTTGGTCTGGCCGTGGGCTTATATCGATATTGATAGTGTCAAATATATGGTGAAGCTACAAAGTTGCTGCCTAGACTGGTTGGCGTGGCTATGCCCTAGGCCAACTCCACTCTTATTGTGAACCAATGCAATGGAACTGTAAGACTGGGGAGAGGAGGGATGGTCCTGGGCTATAATATGGGGTATAATATGGACTATAATGTATGGCATGGGTTCTTAACACCATGGTAAAAATAATGGAGGCCCCAGCCAGTGGATAAGTGTCAAAATCACTCCATGCTTGGCAAAGATCCACCTCTTCCTTCTGGTGATGATTAGCCAAAATCTCGGCGAGTGACGTATAAACAAATGGCCTTCAACCATTCAGGACTATCCATTCAGTCTTGTACCTGGTGCTTCACACTGAATCTATGGGTGTGCCGAAAGAGCGAAGCTGGCATACTCGTCTTCTACTATGCCAACACTGGCCAGCCTGCAATGGTATAGTCGGAATAACGACCGACGCCAGCAACAGCCACAACAACAACAAAATGTATGAGAGTGTATTGAGTATGTGTATAGTACATATGCTGATGGGGTATTATGGCTTGTAGGTGGACCCTGTGCAGACACAGATCGTCTGGAGGAATGTAGTCCTATTTGGCGCACTTCATGTCTTCAGCGTTTATGGTCTCCTGCTTGTACCGAGCTGCCAGCTATACACATGGGTCTTCTGTGAGTATTGAGTGTTTTGCCTCTGGTATAAAAATCTTCTGGCAAACTGTGAAAATATGTATTGTCACTGAATAATCTTTTTCTATCTCCGACACGAGAAACCTTTTGGCCAATTGTAAAACTATATTGAACAAAGCTGTGTTGAGGAATACCAGTGTTTAATGTGAAGCAACTTTACAGCAACAGCAAAGTTGATTGGTTTTTAGCTAGAGTGAAATGGCTTTTTGCACACATGTATTTTAGCAACTTTTCGAACAGCTATAGTGACAAAACATTATTCCTCTAACTCTGGCTTTCCAATTGAGTTTTCAGTTGGACCCACTGAAATTTTAGGATCTCCTGATATCTGACAAAGCCCTAATACATGGGGATGTTTTTTAGGTAGCTACCAGGCCAAAGTTCCTATCATATCTGTTATTGGTGTTGTTGATCTTCCAAGTGATTAGCTCTGGCAGAAACAATGCCTTACCACTGTGCTGATACTAGCTGTGTCAACAGTTCAACAGTTCTGCATTTCCCCAAGTTTATTCATGACTCTGATTAGAACAGAAAAACAAATTATTCTGTTGATGGGGCCACTAGATTGATGTTTCTGATCTGCGTACTATTTTTGGTTGGCACTGAGTAATGATTTTATTGAATGGAGCATTGTTTTTGTGTTTTGCATATCCTGCTGTTTCTGATTTGTGCAATATTTCTTTCGTAAGCGTATGTGCTGTTCCTAATCGGAGCATTGAGCATAACCGCAGGAGCTCACAGACTGTGGAGTCATCGGTCCTACAAGGCCCGCCTTCCCCTCAGAATCATGCTGATGGTGTTCAACCTCACCGCAGCTCAGGTAAGCTGGGATAGACTGAAGAGCTCGAAAACTCTAGGACACCCAGGATATATGTTTTAATAATAGTCGATAATATTATTATAATAAACATGCAATACCAGATTCATTTGGCTGCTAAAGGGGTCTGGCCAACCCATGCATCTGGGAAGTTGTGTGACAAATAATGCATGCGCCCCCATTAATTACATGCTTCAATTTCATGAAGAGCTGAAAGCTGGCCTCTAACTTGCTATGTCTAGACTGCTCAGTTCTTGGTGATAAAACCTAGTAAAACATGAGGGGGACTACCACGGCCACATCTGGTGCCCACAACAATTTTTTGTGGCCCCAGAGCACTATCAAAATACTCTATATGTAAGCAATAATCAAAGATGAGCATGGCGTTCTTGTCTTGTCTTGTTTGTCCATATCTTTTCCCATGTATATGCCCTGCCAATAAATATCTGCATGGCAGATTGTAAGCTATGAATGTCATCTGTACATACATGTACATCCATGTACCTAAAAAGAGTAACTAAATAGTAGCAGCATTGGGCATGCGTCTGGCCCCAAACTCCATCTGATATTCTCAACTTGGCTCATTTAAAAAAGTAAGTGAGCAGGCCTGCTATATAGAGACTAGAAATTGGACTTTGGCATGAGCAACCCGTTCCAATCAACTCTAAAATACTGAGTGGTCTAAAAATATCTTCCTCTGATTGACGCAGAATACAGTCGTCTGTGTGAATAACGATCAGGCCATGTAGGCTATTAGGCTGCAGTCCTTAGGGTCTGTAAGTAAGTATTGAATTTCGATGTAAATCACATGTTCATACAGTTGTGTATCACGGATATAAGCAGGCGGTTGGACTTTGAGGTTGTTTACTAGGCTCTCTGTCAGGCATGTGTAATGGTAACACATTCACAAAGATAACTGGGCGCTAGAGATGAGTCATGTATGCGTAGGCTCTGGCACGTGATGTTATGAACAGTCACCAAAATGTTAAAATATACTGCTTAGTACCTACAGATAGTACTAGCATACACTGGGGCGTACCATAACAAGACTTTACAGTTGTATAGGCTGACCACGGGATACGTTTTTATTTCTAAATCCAAGTCTTTTTTGTCTATCAGAGCAGTGACATAAGGGATGTTACTGATCCTTTTATGGGGGGGGGGTTATGCTTTCGAACATTTATTATGTCACTGATCAGAGCTGCAAATTTTCAATAGATGTATTCGCGTACTCGGGTTTTGGCACCTGAAACGCGGTTTCAGACGCATTTTCGGTTTTCCTGCTCAAAAGTGCGCCCGAAAAGTGCGTTTTTACAAACCATGTAGCTTGGCTGCATCAAAGCGAATTCGGACACGCGAACAGAATTCTGCGCCTGGAAGTAGGCGAGCTAGCTTATTCAGTGTCAATGTTATCAAACTGTCAAGGCTAACTATCAATCGCCTTCTTATTCTACGCTCGCTTCACGGATCGCTTCACGGATCACTTCACGGATCGCTTCACGGATCGCTTCACAGATTGCTTCGTTGTTGCAAAACAGAATACACAACGCTTTTGTCCATAGAAACACAAGACATTGAGAGGACAGCTCAGATGGGCCCAAAACTGTACCCGCGATCGCGTCTGAAACTTTTTGTCCGTCTGACCAAAAGCACAGGGGGAGGGAGGGGCTCACACCAAGTCATCTAAACCGAGCACTGCCACTGGCGTAAAATTGCAAAGGAACATGCTCGAAGGGCTAAAACTCATACAGAAGCCAAAATACAACAAACTAACCTCTATGTCTTTATTTACAGAATCATCTGATTGAGTGGAGTCGGGACCACCGTGTCCACCATAAGTTCTCAGAGACCTCTGCCGATCCCCACAACGCTAAGAGAGGCTTTTTCTTCGCTCACGTTGGCTGGCTTCTCTGTAAGAAACATCCTGATGTTATCAGGAAAGGAAAACTCCTCGACTTCACTGATCTCTATGTCGATCCTGTGCTGCGTTTCCAGTGCAAGTGAGTCAAGTCCATTGGCGGATACATAAGAATAGGGACTATATAAGTCTATGGAAAATCCTCGGTAGTCGCTAGACATATAAACTTTAACTAGGAGTTGCTGGGACCAGAGGCTCAGCTTTTTACATATAGATCACATAGAACTATACTTAATGGATAACCCTTTGCCACAGCTAAGGAGAATTTTCTGGCTTGTATGCGGGAGAACACTATTCCAAATCCAAACATGACAAAAATGTACAGAAATGTTTTATCATTGTCTTCCATAGTCATGCATGCAAAGATAGGGTTTTGCAGACAGGTAGGCTAGTGGGGTGTGTTGTCCCCAACTGAAAGGCTCACATTTCTACGGTCTCTGCAAGACCCTACAACTGTAATAGGTACCACTCCTAAGTAGCTGGGAATGATTGCTTTTGGATAATTTTCCATGTTTACGTTTCAGTAATAATATGTTTTCTGTCTGCAGATACTATGCGCCTCTGGTAATTTTGATGACATTTGTCATGCCTACGTTGCTACCTTGGCTTTTATGGGAGGAGACGCTGGCCAACTCATTTTTTGTGGCAGCGATGTTACGTTACACACTCTTCCTTAATTGCACGTGGTTTGTCAACAGCGCCGCTCACATGTGGGGTAAGTAAATTTACAGGTCTATAGGTGTACAAGGAAAGAATAATTATGCTTGTATATGCGTCTGATGCGTTCCGTTCGGTTGGATAAAGTGAGCTGTACTTGATCCTCAGCGCTGTTTATTTTGCAACCCACTAATATGTAAATTCTTGTGAAATCTATGTTCCGTGCTGTACAGTGTCTATTTTGAAAATTTGGAATTGGGGAAGGCAAAACCCTGTCCCTGAGGCTGTGTCCGTAGGTCCAAGGTTCAAGACATCTTGCTTAAAAAGAGCACAGACGCCCAAGTCTCTTCTGGGAGTCAAACCCTTGACTCACTGTGCGCAAATTGTATCTATTTACGAAGATGTGGCTGTTGGTAGGATTTATCTTTACTCTAAAGGTTCAGGGTTGTTCCATTTTCATAAGTCTTGTTCATTTGAAGGTATGCGTCCATATGATAAGAGCATCAACCCGGCTGAGAACCTATTGGTAACTATTGGTGCCATCGGGGAAGGTTTCCATAACTACCATCATACATTTCCCCAAGACTACGCTACCAGTGAGTGGGGCACGTATTTTAACCCCACCACTGTTTTTATCAACCTGATGGCACGTATTGGCTGGGCATATGATCTGAAAATCATCCCTAAGGAGGTGATTATTGCTCGTCAGAGGCGGACAGGATGTCTCAGTGAAGCTACTGAAACCATCGCCGCTGCTGATGCAAAATCTAAATAAGATAAATATTTTCTTATCGTGAACTTTCGAGTTGATAGGCAATTGGTTTTACTTTAATCGAGTACAGGATTCTACACTGCAAACTTAGAATCTTTTTTTTTCTGTCATAATTCTATCAGAATAAATCTCAGCCATTGTTACTCAGACCTTCTCATAGATCATGAAGTTACTGCCAGACTGCCAGAGTAGACGATTTCCGCTCAACAACACACCCAGCAATTTCTCACCCAGCTTCTGGCCAGTAGTCATGATTCAACCTACATCATTCATGTCTGTGTTTTACGGTAATGTCAGACTAGACATTTTCCCTGGCCAACTGCTTGGTTGACAGTCATCAAATTTTTGCACAATTATAGCAGCATAATATTGGTATAGGATCAGCAGACTGAATACATCTAAACAATCAAACCGGATGCTGTGGTGTGGTACCCATAGATAAATTAGAAAACCTAGACTGTGCACAAGTCACATGACCATGGTCTCCATGGGCGCTGACAGATTGGCTTTCTGTTCTATAAGTTAGCTTCAAAACATGAGGCAGGGGCATTGCTGTCAGGATATATCAATAGAAGTACTCGCATTTACGGTAAAGTAGTGTTCCCTGTATTTGATTGTGACACTTGCGCTAGATTGGTAGATTACAGCCGAACGGAGCAGTAGCTTTATTTGCTGTGCCACTTCAAGTAATTATTATTGCACAGACAATGCATTTTACCACATTCTTACATTATTATAATGTAACAATCTATAGCATGAAAAAATAAATAGATTTATAGAGATACTTCTAACGGGCGATGTAAGAAACTCTAGAAGCAG
>Ga0224501_10001895_pt1 | contig 16331 bp, 14 predicted proteins | sample SF_Oct11_sed_USG_4_FD_169105 | JGI IMG/M metagenome (GOLD analysis project Ga0224501, IMG submission 169105) | Sediment microbial communities from San Francisco Bay, California, United States - SF_Oct11_sed_USGS_8_1 | ecosystem: Environmental > Aquatic > Marine > Sediment | place: USA... | reverse complement strand
TTTGGTTTTGGCCTGCGCGACCATCTGGTTGGTATCCTCAATAATCGTGTGCGTTTGAATCTCCAGGGCGTCAATTTTTTCATGTAGCGTGGTCCCGATCCAAAGAAACGAAAGCGTCAGACCAAGCCCGGCTCCCGAAATGAATTTTAACCCGAACTGTGCTAACGACAGATGTTTGATGCCAGGTGCAGCGAGGCGGATCTGAACGCGTGGAACCATTATGCGACCCTCAAGCTAGCATAGCCGGGGAGGGCAGACCACATGCTCGATTCATGAAGTGTACTTCCACGTCTATGGAAATGGGTACTGGAGGAGAGCTTCGTGACTTGAATGTCCGATACGCTCAATCCGCTCACTTTCGCCGTTTGTTGAAGCTGCTCGGATGTCGGTAGCAATTTCTGTCCATGTTCGAGATCGCTCACGACAAAAAGATTCGCGAGAGATGGTTCCGCGTCATGCTGAGAAAAGGTTTCTAAATAATATTGAAGCGTGGCTAAGATTTCTTTCTCGACTTTGTTTGCGGTATAGAAAGGGTAAGGGTGGGTTGCGCTATCACCGGTGTGAGGGCCCTCCGCATTGATGAGAGTAGGGAGCGCTTGTAAGCTTTTGGCGCCCACATTTTCATGATTGGGTGAACCGGTAGAGGCATCCTCACCCCCTAGACTGGCATTCGGCCGAATCGTAATGGCCTTTGTGCGAATAAAACGAGGACATCCTTCCTCAAAGGCAAAAAACGTAAAGCCCCAATGACTGATAAAGAGAAACATGGCTTCAGATGATTTGCTGGGCTTTCGACGGTCCTTAACTTCTAAGATTTCCTTGATCGTGGGTTGATAGAGATCAAAAATGTCCAGACCGGCAATGCTCACGGAAACAGGCATGAGGTTGAGGTCGAGACAAGCACGTTCATATTGCTCAACAATTTCATTGCGAATCGCTGTTCCCAGAATGCGCACGTTTTCTGGATTGGTTTCTTCTTTTGAGGTCTCAGTAAGAGATGAGGGCAGATACACCCCATAATCTAAACGCGATTGAGTGGTATCCAACTTTAAGTCTTGTTGAAAACGCCAATTCAAGAGGGCGAGTTGCTCGAATTTTTTGGTGGGAAATGTGGAGAAATCAAAAACGCAGGTCCGAGCACAAAGATCGGGGAGGCTAAGCGCAATGGAAACTGGTTTTTTGATGGACTCGGTGAGGGTGCGTAGATGTTCAATGAACACGTCCATCTTTTCAATATTAGGTTTGGCCGAAGAGAGATGAAGCACGTCAGGTGGAAGCCATACTTCCTTCACCCTTTTTAGGGTAGTCGTCCGCCAGGACTTTTTGGATTCGACGAGATAGAGCGCATTTCCCGAAATGGAAAGGGCCAAGTTTGGTTGATGGATTGGAAAAAGGTTCATAGCAGCTCTTCTACAGGCGTGACGCGGTTAATTTCTTTGAGCGTGCTTTCCCCTCGGTACACTTTTTCCAATGCCGCTTGGCGGAGAGAGGTCATGCCTTGTGCCATCGCCAACACCCGAATTTCAGAAGATGATTTCCCTGCTAAAACCATTTCTTTAATGGAATCGGTCATATCCAAAAATTCTGTAATGGCTTTTCGGCCTCGAAAGCCTAATCCATTGCACTCATTGCATCCCTTTCCCTCGTAAAATGTGTGATGCTTTACGGCTTCATAGTCGATGCCGGATTCGCGACATTGATCTGGATGAATCTCTACAGGTACGCGGCAGTAAGGACAAATGGAACGAACGAGTCGCTGCGCCAAAATGCAACTCAAGGATGCCACGAAATTGTAGGATTCAATTCCCATGTTCACAAATCTGCTAATGACATCAAAGGCATTATTGGCATGAACGGTCGTAAAGACCAAGTGACCGGTTAACGCCGATTGAATGGCAATTTGAGCTGTCTCAAGATCACGAATTTCTCCTACCATAATTTTGTCCGGGTCATGGCGCAATATGGAGCGAAGGCCACGGGCAAAGGTCAGGCCCTTTTTCTCATTCACGGGAATCTGCACAATCCCTTTCAGTTGATATTCAACGGGATCTTCAATGGTAATAATTTTGTCCTCATCAGTATGGACCTCATTTAACGCCGCATAGAGCGTCGTGGTCTTCCCGCTTCCAGTTGGGCCTGTGACTAAGACCATGCCATAGGGTCGCGTAATGGCTCGTCGAAAACGGAGAAGGTCTTCCCCGGTATAGCCGAGGGCTTCCAAGCGAAGCCCTTGGACCCCAGCGGAGACGTGTTGTTTATCCAAAATTCTGATGACCACAGATTCGCCATAGACACTAGGGAGAATGGAAACACGAAAATCAATAGTGCGGTTATTCAGTAGTAATTTGAACCGACCATCTTGCGGGGTCCGTCGTTCAGCAATGTCTAACTCAGACATGATTTTGAGCCGGGAGATTAAGGATGGATGTATCCCCGTATCAAAGGGTTCCATTGCCAAATACAACACCCCGTCGATCCGAAATTTGACTTCCACTGACCGATCCGTTGGTTCAAGATGAATGTCGCTTGCGTGCTTTTGTAGCGCCGTTAAAATGATGGTGTTGACCAGCTTGACGACCGGACTCAAGTCTTGGGTGATGCGTTCGACCGAAAGGACATCTTCTCCCTTGTCATCTTCTTTGATCAGCACGGGATCTAATTCTGCTTTAATTCGGGTGAGAACTTGGCTGTTGCCCTCACTGTTGCTTAAAGCATCGAGGATCGCGGATTTGGAGGAGACGACTAAACGTAATTCCAGACCTAACTGGTGCTCCAGCTCATCGATCATGCGAAGGTCTTGGGGTTTGGCGATGGCAATCGTGAGAACATCGTCCTCTTGTTCCATCGGCACAAATTCATACCGATGCATGAGTTCGACGGGAATGGATTCCATGAGGATGGTGGGGACGCGGAATTCTTGCAAGCTATTCCAAGATAAGCCATATTGGTCGGCTAATATCTGACCGACGGTGTCCTCGGTCAATGTTCCTCGCTCTAATAAAATGGACGCAATGGATTGCTTGGATGACTTGGCTGTTTCGAGAAGCGTGTCCTTCTCTCGAGCCAAGATCAGGCCTTTTTTGACCAAGATCTCTTCAAAAGGCATGCGTTTGACGGGTGTGGTCATGGTTATACCGCTCTGCTTCCTCGTTAGACAGCTCCGGCCATTTGGAATATGGGGAGATACAAGGCAATGACGACTCCTCCTAGAATGAGTCCGATAAGAATGATAAAAATAGGTTCGATCCAGGTCATCATGCGTGACAATTCGAAATCCAGTTCTCCTTCATGAAACTCGGCCACCTCAAAGAGCATCGTTTCCAGCGCGCCGGTAGTCTCTCCGACTTCAATCATTTCAAGGGTCAAATTTGGCAGAAATTTCTCTTTTTTGAGGGCGACGGAAAGACTAGTCCCTTCTCGCACATGTCCTATGACCGCCTTCAAGGCCTTGGCAAAGACTTTATTGGGCATTGATTGCGCCGTGACCTGAAGCGCCGAGAGTAGGGGAATGCCACCACCCAATATAGTCGAAAGGGTTCGTGCCAGGCGGATCACTTGATTTTTGAGAAATAATGGTCCGAGAACTGGCGCATGAAGAAAAAACCAATCAATGCGCCATTGTCCCTGGGGCGTTTTTCTCCACCAATAGATCCAAGCCCCTGCGATCGCCAGGATACTGCTCAGAACAACTATCCATTGAGTAGCGGAATTCGTTATTTGTAATAATAATTGAGTGGCCCAAGGTAATTCGACTCGGCTTTCTTGATAGACCTCCGCAAAGGATGGGAGCACGAAAAATAACAGGCCGAAGGTAACTAGCAATCCAAACCCCAGAAGGAATAAAGGGTAGATGGTTGCTTTGACCACTTTTTCCCGTACCCCAATGAGCATTTTTAAATAGTCAATATAGCGCTTAAGCACTTCGGGCAAGTTCCCAGCCTGTTCTCCAGCTCGCAGGGAAGCTTGATACAGTTCAGGAAAGTAAATGGGATGCATAGCCATGGCTTCAGAAATCGCCGATCCGCCGCGAATACTTTCTCGAATCCCCTGCAACGCTTGTTGAAATCCGCCTTGAGCGAGGCGATCGGTGAGGAGATCAAAACATCGCAACATGGGTAATCCTGCTTTCACTAAGGCCAAGAATTCCTGATTGAATACCAGAAAGTCTCTTGGGGGTAATGGACGTTGCCGAGAGGCGAGAGTGAAACTCGGCTTTGTCCCCGATCCGCTGAGATCGAGAATGAGTAAGCCTTGTGCCTCTAATTTTGACCGCAAGGCACGAGGGTTTTCTCCTTCCGTATCTGTCTCGACAATCGTTCCATCCGGACGAGCCGCCCTGTAATGAAAGGTTGGCACTAGGGTGACTCGGGCGAATCGGATTGAGGACGAGCGATTGAGAGAATATGTGTTGGGGTCATATCGGTGTTTTCGTGAATATCAGTCGTCTGTTTCGGGCTGGTTGGCGCCGGACTCCCATTGCTGACGTGTTTCGGATCTGAAACAGCCGTGGCCTGTGTGGTAGGTACATCTTGATTAGGTTGGATTACAACCGTGTCCATTGGTTCCGCAACTTGTAATCGAAAACCGGTTAAAATCAGGTCCGATGTGATGTGGTTCCATTCGCGTAACTGTTCAACTGGTACTTGATAAATTCGAGACAACTTCCACAAGGTATCCCCCTCTTGGATGACGATTCTTCCCCGAGCATCGGGAATAGGTTTGTCTGTGTTGGTGACCGTCGGAAGGGTGTTCGATAGTTTTGTTTGTTGGGGTTTGGCCTTATTGGTGGTAATGCGCATTTCTTTTTTTATCAGTGTCATATCTGAAGCTAACGATTTCATGCTACTTATGATTTGTTGAAATGAACCCCGTAGGGATTGGAGGTCTGAAACTAGCTGAGAGGTATCCGGGAGGCTTGAAACCTGTCCTTGGAGTTCCATGTTGTGTTTTCGTAATTGGTCACGCTCGGCTTGAAAGGACAAGAGTTCGCTGCGGATATTTTGCAATTCTTGGCCTTGGGTTTGTTCGCGTTGGTGGACGGATTGGGATTGTTCTCGCAATGATTGAAGCTCTCCCATTTGCTTTGCCATCTGAATTTTGAGGCTGGACAATTCGCCGCGTAAATTCTCAGACTCCGTCCGGGCTTCTTGGAGGAGGGTCAGGTGTTGAGGCGGTGGCGAGGTTGCGGTAAATGACCGGTCCTCCGTCAGAGCCTTGGATGGTTTATGGCCACAGGCACCTAATGCTAAAACGAGGGTTCCGCTTAGAATCATGTGTTGAAAATAAAGACGTTTCATGAATGTCCTACCAATCTTTGTAGGGAGTGCCGTCGCCAGCGACGCCGTCACTCCCACTTTTAATATCATAGACCCCGGCAGGAGAGTCATCTCCTTCCTCCTGCTCTTCATAAATTTCTGTCCATGTGGTTGAAGATTTTGTGAAGGGATCGACGGGAATGGCCCGAAGGTATTTGCCCTCCACCAATGACTCCAGGGTATCGGGATAATCGCCACGGTCAGCATAATATTGATCAAGAACGGTACGCATCGTAAACAGATTCTGTTTAAGGGCAGTTTCTTTCGCTTTCATGGCCGATTGTTGGAAATTGGGAACCGCTAACGACACCAAAATCCCGACAATCGCCACGACGACCATGAGTTCGAGTAAAGTGTAGCCTTTTTGGCCCATGAGTACAAAAGTCTTCATTACCATTCACGATAGGGGGTTCCATTCGCCGCTACTCGATCACTGGTCGTGTAAATGTCAAAGACATCTTCCCCGCACCACCGTGATTCATCAGGTTCATCTTGATAGCATCGAATTCCCCATTCAGTTGAATCTGTCATTGGATCAATAGGGATCTTCCGTAAATATCGTCGGATGGTTGATTGCTCGCCGACTTGGGCTTCTCCCCCAGTTAATTCAATTTTCAAGAGGGTTTCAAGGGTTTTCGGATACCCGGTAATTCCTGTGGATTCTTTGCAGGTGAGCTGGTTTTTGATGCATAACGGGCCTAATAGCGTGCTACCGTCTCTGGCCCAATCTCGACGAAATGTATCGATGGCCATCCGGACCGTTCGCAACGTTTGACGCAGTTCGAGCTCTTGTGAACGTTTGGCACTGACTTTCGTGAAGGGAAGGGCCACTGATGCCAAAATAAACATAATCACCAAGGTCACCAAGAGTTCGATTAACGTCACCCCACGCATGGGGACGAGTTTACTCCACCCAGACTCTCCCATGTTGCACCATGACCGGCACGGGTTGCGACTGAGCGCCTAACACCGTCGGGTTTTGAATGTGAATATTTGATGTTCCAGCTCCCGTGGCTTCGAAAACCAGAGAGGCCAATGTTCCACTGCCTTGGACCCGTTTTCCCTGTTGTCCCATTTGAATCACCAGTTGGCCGGCATTGGGCACCGCTGAGACCGTCAAGCTTGGCGGCACCTGTTGGCTGGACCAAAAAGGCCCTTCAATCGCTTGTTTAAAGGTCATCACGGCTGGATCATAAGTGAGCGTTAATGAGGTTTGTTCCGCTGATGAAAAGTTCTGTCCTTGTAGGGTCAAAGAAATTTGTTCACCAATTTTGATAGACGCCGCGGCAGGGATCACCTGTAATCGGGACACACCGGGTTGAGTTGGATTCGAATCTGCTTCATCGGATGAGGCGGCTTCTTTTTCAATATTGTCCGGCTCTGACAAGGGTTCGGTTGAAGGCGAGGGGGTGGATTCTGCAGGGTTAGCAGCCACTGCTCCAGCATCACTGTAAGGAGACGAAGCTTGTGGTTGCCCTTGGGAAAAGAGTGGTTGTGTGTTGTATTCATTCGCGGTGCCGGACCAGAGTGTTTGTTTCGCCAATTGGGGAGGGGTCAGGTTTCGAACGATACGCGGGGTAATGACCACAATGACTTCCGTCGTGATTTTTTCGGTATTGCTGTTGCTCAAAAGATCACCAATGCCAGGTATTTCATCAATGCCTGGAACGGCTTCACGGTTTTTTCGATCTTCTTCCTGTATCAACCCGGCTAAGACAACCGTTTCACCGTCTCTCATGCTGAGTGCGGTATCGGCGGTCCGTGTTCCAAAGCGGAATTGTGAAATTTCTGGATCAGCTTGCAGGACCACCCGGTCGCCCAGTCGCGTGACCTCAATTTGCAGTCGAAGTGTGATCGAATTGTTTAAATGAATCGTGGGTTCGACGGTCAGTTTAATGCCGGTGTCTTTAAATTCAATGGAGGTCACTGTTGACGTGGTAGAAAGGGCACCCGTGGTGCCTTGTCCAGGCAATACATTCGTCGTCGACAGAAGAATGGGTTGTTTGTCACCAATATTAATAGAGGCTTTTTGATTATTGAGGACTCGGAGCTTAGGGTTGGCTAGAGTTTTGGCATCAGACTCTTGTTTGAAAAAATCCATTAATACGCTGCTGGGAAAGGTAAACAAAAAGGAGTCCTGCCCAATGCTGGTGAGGTTTCTAAAGGTGAACGTTTGTGCTGCCGTTGAAAAACTGGTGGTGCCATCTGGGAACACCCCAAACCCTGCCTGTTTCGCGAAATTTAACCCAATTTTTTTGGTTTTTGTTCGGTTGACTTCCAAGACCTCAAGGTCTAACACCACTTCGGCATCTTGACGATCATTAGCCAAGATGATGCTTTCGGCTAAGGAAATTTTCATGGGATGGTCGCGGATCACCACGGTATTGAGTGGTTCATTTACGTAGACCCGTTTGGTTTCCAAGATGGTTCGCAGGAGATTGGCCATATCTTTGGCCTTGGCATTGGAGAGATAAAATGTGCGAATTTGTAGGTCTTCATATTGTTCGCGTTTTTGTTTGGTGTCCGGAATGATTAGCAGGCGATCAGGCCCTGCTCGCTTGGCAAATAATTGATTGGTGGTCAAGATAAGATTGAGGGCTTCTTCGAAGGGGGTATCTTTGGTGAAGATGGTGACCAAGTCATCTCGTACATCTTTGTCGAATAATATGTCGATATTCGCTGTTCTGGCTAAAATTTCAAACACTTGTTTCAGACGCGTATTTTGAAACCGGAGCGTCACGGGTTCTGCCGATCCGCCAATGTTGTCAATTTTTTGTTGTTGTTGAACGACTCGAGTAATGCCTTCAATGGCTTCGTTGAGCGCAGGGTCTAACTCGACGGCGTTCTCATACAGGGTGAGGGCTTCATCAAATCGCCCCAAACTTTCAATGTGTTTGGCGTCCAGAAGGGTTTGTCTGGCCGTCTTTAAACGCCACGCGTCGTTGAGGGCCTGGTGGTGTTCCTGCTTTTCCGGGTCTAACCCCAACGCAATTTGAAATTCTTGAAGCGCTTCAGCCACCTGGCGCTTTTTAAGCCATTCGCGTCCTTGAGTAAAATGCTGTTCAGCCGCGCGTGATTTGGCATGTCGTAGTTTCTTGTCGAGATCTTTGTTGAAGGGTTCTTTTTTTGCGGCATCTCGATAGGCGGCGACGGCGCCATCCCAATTCCCTTTTTTTGCGAGTTCTTCCCCTAGCTGAAGCTCTTGCATCGTGCAAGAGGTCAGGATGAGGAGGAATATAACGATTCCGTTACGGTAAAATGTTTGCATAATGATGGAGTGATTTCCTTCTTTTTAGTCGCTAGGCGGGGGATGTCGGAACACGCAGAATCCGTATTAGCCTAGCACATTTTATGAATTTGGGCTAGAGATGGACGCTAGCTACTTGGCTCTATCGGATTCTAGTTTTCCAAAATTAAATATTTTAGATTGCCAATAAGAATAAAGAGGCGGCAAGAGGTTTCCCTGTTCTTTTGGTTAGGCATGGCTCATTATCACGCCGGTGGCACGAAGAATTTATTCTAGAGGAGCGTCCGGGGGAATGGCTTCCAAAGGCCCAGGCGTGAGAGATTCATTCGTTGGCGCAGTTGTGGCGGGTGGAGTGCAGTTTTGTTGAACCAGTGGATTGAGTGGATTGGGTTGGCAGTTTGTTCCTGCGCCTGTGGATTCAAATCGAATGGCCTGATAGGTTTTGACATTTTTGAAATTCACCTGGTCATAGGGGACATCCGTACTCGTGCTGCGAACCCCATGGAGTTCTTCCCCTACCTTTATTAACTCAAAATCCTTTTCGGTGATGGGATCAGGATAGACAGCCTGCAGGTAGCGTTTGGGGTTTTTCTTGGTGAGTTCCTCGAGTGTTCGGGGCCAGCGGTTGGGCCTCGTCGCTTTTTGCACTTCATAATCGGCGACATACCGTTCAATTGATTCCTTAATCCGTGTGCCACGAAAGAGGAGTTCGGCCTCTCGATCTCGTTTGAGGATGACCGACCATTGCTGAGTGACGCCCAACAGTGAAATGCTCATGACGACGACGAGAATCATCATAAAGAGGTACGTGACCCCAGTTTGACTGGCAAGATGAGCCTGTAGCCGTTTTTTGTGGACCGATGGGGAAAAAATGTTCATCGTTGAGGGAGGTGAATCGTCAAGGTCAATGGATCAGCTCGACATTTTCTCAATTCTAGGGGGAAGGCATAGTTTGATCTCTTGTCTCTTCTATTATATCGACGACTCATACCCGTAGCTTTATCGGGGGAGTGAGAACCTGACCCCTGTGATCCATGATAACGCGATGTTATTTTGATGAGGAAGGCCGTCGCTTTGTCGATGGTTTCGTCATAAATATCCAGGTGAACACAAAGAATGTCGCTCCCAACGTATCCGCCAGCACATCCCATATGTCAGCCTGGCGATGTGGAACAAACCATTGATGAAGTTCATCTGATATTCCAAACGCAAGTGCGCAAACAATAGCCAAACCGATACTGCCAACTGTTGGATGCGTTTGCTGGAAGGCCCGAAACAACAAGATCCCGAGGATCCCATATTCAATCCCATGTGCCAGTTTATCACTGATTCCAGAAAAAAAAGAGGGGAGATGGCGGCTTGGATAGGATTGGGAGGAGAGATACACAATGATGCTGCAATACAGGAGAATCGGAAGCCAATAGCGAATGAAGGGTTGTATTGTGGAGCGTGAGTGGTCGCGTTGAAAGGTCATCAGGGAATTCTTGGACTGCTTGGGTGGATAGTGGAGTCCAGGGGCATATTATGGCTTGAGGATGTACAGCATTGTGTGCACCGATACGACGGGTAAGATCATCCCAGCGTGGTCACCATCATGAGAAAATCCATAAATGAGAGATTCATCGGCGATGAATGTTCCAATACAGACCACAATGATTTCAATCGATTCTTGAGCGTGGTGCCGCGCCAAAAGGGAGGGTCGCAGTTCGGGGGGAGGAATGGCCACAAGCGTATTGGGAAGGTCGACCGGCTTAAAACGAATAATTCCCCAGGACGTTTGTGTGAGTTCTGGACCTAAGGCGATGGAAAACCCTCGATGTTCTGGCACATAGTAACGAAGAATTCCTCCCCACAGAAAGGCCACTGGTTGTTGCAGGATCACCTCCTTGTTAGCCCTGGTTGAATCACGTTTTCGATTAAAATCGAAAAGGCGTTCGCTTTGTTCGGTAATATTAGGGTGCTGCAGGCGTGCCCAATCGGGGGGCCTGCCTTCTAATTTTTCGAGGAAGGGTTCGATTTCTTCTGGATTGATAAGAGGTTGGACGCCAAGAGGAAGAAGGCTGTGAATGGACTGCTCAGAAAGTTGAAGAAGCGGCTGAATCCCCTCGCTCCGGGTTGTCTGGCTGTAGGCAGGTAACCCTCTGAAAAAAAGCAAACTACATTCTAAAAAAAGAAGAAGCCCTATGGGATACCATTTCTGGGTTGTCATGAAAAGGATCATCAATAAATGAGGAATTTTCTAAGCGCAAGACTAGTGGTTCTGTCGAAGTCCAGGCAGAAAAATGGCTAGATTAACACCTTCACCTTTCACACAACAAAGACATGACGCACGTGCTCTTCCTTTCCTTCCTAGACAGGCCAACGTTCCTCTCGCCAAGCCATCTCCCAAAACATCCATTCATATCGTGAGCTCATGATAAACGCCTCTTCCATTCGAGATTTTTCGGCTTTTCCAGCAGATATAGCGCATCGATTGACCAGGCGGCGCATCCAAGCGGCGACATCGGCAAATTCCGGTGAACCGTATAATTGTAGCCATTCATGGAAGGGATGAGACGGCGGCGGTGGGCCTTTTCGAAGAAGGTGTTGTCCGACTTCGCAATAGACCCACGCACACGGTAACGCCACAACCGTGATCTCTCCAAGTGTGCCGGATTGAGCTACGCTGCGCATGTGGCGACAATAGGCATAATTCGTGGGTGCAAGGGGGGTCGAACGCATGTCTTGAGCCGTCAATTTCCATTGCGCCCCATACGATTCGTGAAGGCTCCGCTCGACGACAATGGTCTCGTGGACTAACTGAGCAAAGCGAAGCGTGGTTTCGGCATCTTCGGCTTTTTCTGCTCCGGCGGCAAAAACCTTGGCTAGTTCTTCTAAATATCGGGCATCTTGCAGAATGTAGTAGCGAAATTTTTTGAGAGGAAGTGTCCCGTTCCCCAATGCCTGAACAAATGGGTGGCGGAGTTGAGCCTCCCAGATCGGTGCAGCCAACTGTCGCAAATGTTCAGAAAAGTTCATGGATTATGGCTTCCCTAAAAATGAAAGTATAAGTGGGTTGACCTCTTGGGGCCGTTCCCACTGAGGGAGATGGCCTGATTCAGCAATAATGTGCCATTCCGCATGAGGCAACAGCCTGTGAAGCTGTTTGCCAACTTCTAGTGGAAAGATACGATCGTGGTCACCCCATAGCAAAAGAGTCGGGTGAGGGATTGTGCCAAGTCGGTAGCCATAGTGGTTGTCCCAGATGTCGATATGGTCCAAGAGGGAATAGAGTGGAGAGAGCAATCCCCCCCGTTGGCGATTTTGAAACGAGCGCTCAATGACGGTGTCCGAAATCAATTCGGGCTTGTACACAATTTCTTTGAGGAAGCGTTCGGTTGTCCTTCTCCCGGCCAGGTGGTTTCCGAGGGTGGCTAACCAAAGGGGAGGGCGGTGATAGAGGAATCGTCGGTATTGAGGTGAGGCCACGCTGGGTTCAATCTGAGGCGGAAATCCGGAAATAAGGATCAATTGATCAACCCGATCGGGGTAATCAAGGGCTAAGGCCATAGCCAGTCCAGCCCCCATAGAATTTCCGATAAGAGTGGCACGTGTAATTTCTAGGCTATCCATAAAGTCTAGAAAAAATTGTACAAGTTGTTCAGGGCTGTAAGATGTTTCTGGTTTGTCCGAGAGACCTGAACCGATGAGGTCGGGAATAATCACACGATGGGACTGAGCCAATGGGAGGTATTGATATTCCCATTGCCACATGGATCCCCCAAACCCATGAATAAGAATCACTGGCTTGCCTTGGCCAGCTTCAAGGTAAGCGATTCGATGGTGGTTGATTTGGATCGTTTGAAAGGGCACCCGCTGGATGAGTTCAACGGAAGAAGGGTGCGGCACGGACGAAGCACATCCCAGGGAGGTGAAAGCCCACATGAGAGAAAAATAGAAGCCCCGGGCTAGGAACAAGAACGCCCCCTACTAGTCCAAATGAATCAGGGTTTCGTCCGGGTTCACTTCATCTCCCACTTTTACATAGATCGTTCCAACTTTTCCGGTGATAGGAGCTTGGACTCGATTTTCCATTTTCATGGCTTCGACAACGAGTAAGGGGTCACCCACAGTCACGTCATCACCTTGGGCAACCAAAAGTTTAACCACACGTCCCGGCATCGGGGTGGTCACGTCGCCTGGTTGGGAAGGCTTAGGACGACTGTCGGGTTTCTTTGAGGAAAGGGTTGATGGAGCATCAGGAGCTCCAGCGAGCACTTCCTGAATGGGTTCGAGATACACTTCTTCAAGTTTGTCGTTGACTTTTATGTAGTAGGGTTTCGTTCCGTCAATCGTTTGGCCAGATCCCGATACACGAATATGGTAAGACTCTCCATGAACTGTCACCTTAAATTCTACTGGCGCCAGGTGGAGATCATGCCCTGCAGCAGGGCCGCTTTCCGATTGGGTATGTAGGGCTTCGGGTTTGAGCTCGCCTCGTTCCCGTTCATCGAAAAATTGCAGGGCGACGGAGGGAAGCAAAGCATAGGACACAATATCTTCTTCCGCCGCTTCTCGTCCCACCAGTTCCTGTTGTGCGTCATCAAGTTCGGGGTCAAGATTATCGGCAGGGCGCCCCGAGACCGGCTTGTCGCCTTCGAGAGATTTTTGGCGAATTTTTGAATTGAGGCTTCCTGGCGGTTTGCCATACAAGCCTTGGAAGTAATTTTTTGTTTCGTTCGTAATGACCTTATACCGTTCCCCCGTCAAAATATTTAATGTGGCCTGGGTTCCGACAATTTGACTGGTGGGCGTCACGAGAGGGGGATAGCCCATATCCTTTCGAACGCGTGGAATTTCTTCCAGCACTTCTTTGATTCTTCCAAGGGCATTTTGTTCGGCTAACTGCGCGGCCAAATTCGACAACATGCCGCCGGGCACTTGAGAGAGGAGAATATCGGTGTCGACCCCGGCAAAGTCACTTTCAAATTGCCGATATCGTTTTCGGGACTTTCGAAGTTTATCTGCGGCTGGGGCTAATTGTTGAAGGTCGAGCTTGGTGTCGTAGGGCGTGTTCCGAAGGGCGGCAATAAAAGATTCGGTTGGAGGATGAGACGTGCCACCCGAAAGAGGGGACAAGGCCGTATCTAAGATATCAAGTCCTCCCATGATTGCCATAAGGGATGACATTGAAGCCATCCCGGAGGTGTAATGAGTATGCAGATGAATCGGGGTACGCACGGTCGATTTCAGGCGACTGATTAATTCATAGGCTTCAAATGGAGGCAGTAAACCGGCCATATCTTTAATACAAATAGTATCGGCCCCGAGGTCTTCGAGTTGCTTTGCTTGTTCGACAAAGTGATTCAGGCTGTGAACCGGACTGACCGTATAACAGATGGTGGCTTCCACATGTTTTCCGCAAGCCTTGACAACTTCCATGGCCGGTTTCATGTTACGAATATCATTGAGGGCATCAAAAATCCGAAATACATCGATGCCGTTCTTGGCCGACAATTCAATGAATTTCTGCAGGACATCGTCGGCATAATGCCGATAGCCCACCACATTTTGCCCTCGCAATAACATTTGGAGGCGAGTTTTTGGCATGGCTTGCCGGAAAGCTCGGAGTCGTTCCCAGGGATCTTCTTTTAAGAATCGCAAGCAAGCATCAAAGGTGGCGCCCCCCCAGACCTCTAATGACCAGAATCCTACTTCATCTAAGTCTGTGGCGATGGGCAACAGATCTTCGGTCCGCATGCGTGTGGCCAGAAGAGATTGATGCCCGTCGCGTAGGGCCACATCGGTGAGAAAGACCTGTCGCTTTGGGGAAGCTTCAATGTCGAGGGCTGGTGGGGCTCCTGTTTTCATTCGCACAGGTACTGGGCGCCCGGGCTGTGTTCGTTTTTTTGTTTTTCGTGGCATAAGCACCCTTTCACATTAACAACGACCAGCAGATATTCAAATTGGATTGGCGGCGATCCTTATAAACCTTCATAGGCGGCGATGGCTGCCGATAGCGCTACCACCAAATCTTCCGGTTCTTCCATTTCTTCATAATCAAATAATGCTGGGTGAGTTTCGAGGTAGCTGGTATCAAACCGACCGGCCCGGAAATCCGGTTCTTCCATAATTTTTGTGATAAACGGAATAGTGGTTTTCACCCCTCGGAGGACAAATTCTTCGAGTGAACGATGGGTCCGGCGCACGGTTTCATCCCAGGTTCGGCCATGTACCGTCAGTTTAGCCAAGAGCGCATCATAATACGGGGGGACCGTATAATCTTTATACACCGCCCCGTCAATTCGAACGCCGACTCCACCCGGGGAAAGATACGCGGTGAGTTTTCCCGAGGACGGTCGAAACCCATTCTGGGGGTCTTCTGCATTAATGCGGGATTGAATCGCGAACCCTTGGAGATTCACTTCATGTTGCCCAAAAACCAAAGGGCGACCGGCCGCAATCCAGAGTTGTGATTGCACAATATCGACCGTCGTAATTTGCTCGGTGACGGTATGCTCGACTTGAATGCGTGGATTCATTTCCATGAAATAATATCGCCCATCTGGGTCCAAGAGAAATTCAACCGTTCCGGCATTATAAAACTGCGCGGCCCGGGCCATGGCGATGGCGGCTTCCCCCATTTCTGCCCGAAGGCGTGGGGTTAACACCAGCGATGGGGCAATTTCAACGAGTTTTTGGTGCCGTCGTTGAATGGAACAGTCACGCTCCCCGAGGTGAATGACATACCCGTTTTTATCAGCCAATAATTGAAATTCAATATGGTGGGGTCGTTCGACATATTTTTCGATAAAGAGTTCTCCGTTCCCGAATGCTGCCAGGGCCTCACGCGAACCGGCTTCCATGGCATCTTTGAGTTCTTCATCCGATCGCACCACCCGCAATCCACGCCCGCCTCCACCAGCACTGGCCTTCACCATGACGGGATAGCCAGCTCGCTGACAAAAGGCGAGACCATCTTCTAGCCCTTGCACCGGACCGTCCGTTCCTGGAACCACGGGTACCCCAATTTTTATGGCCAGTTCTCGTGCTTTGACTTTATCTCCTAACAATTCCAAGGAATGGGGCGATGGACCAATAAAGTTAATGCCTGCCTCCTCGCAGAGTTTCGCGAACGCCGCGTTTTCTGCGAGAAACCCGTAGCCGGGATGAATGGCATCCGCCCGAATACGTTTGGCTAACCCCACAATTTGTCGGGCATCCAAATAGCCTTGGACAGGTCCAGGCCCAACCAAATACGCTTCATTGGCTTTTTTGACATAGATGGCCGTGGCATCGCTTTCTGAATAAATTGCCGCCGCAGCAATGCCGAATTCTCGGCATGCCCGGATGATACGCATGGCAATTTCTCCCCGATTGGCGACTAAGACTTTGTTAAACATCATAGGGCATGGTGAGCAGGTTGAGTCGAAAATGGAATCCGTGAATCCTAGCAGGTCAGCAACGAATTGTCGTTCATTCTTTTTTAGCGATCACTCAGAGGATAAAAATGGCCATTTTTGATGAGGCGTTGGCCCTCAGGTGAGACGACAAATTGTTCAAAGGCTAAGACTTCCGCAGAGGGTTGTTGGTTCGTGACAAGCATCACTGGTCTTTGGAGAGGGTAACGCTTATCAAGAACTGTTTGTACCTCGGGTTCGATCCTATCAATAAAGAGGAGGTTAATGGCGACGCCGTCTTCCTTTGCCCGAAGAGCTGGAGTAATAGAGACAAAGGTAATGGCTTCGAGATTGCCACTCACGGTGGTGATAGCCTCTTTTTCCGATTCT
>Ga0224501_10001894_pt1 | contig 16337 bp, 12 predicted proteins | sample SF_Oct11_sed_USG_4_FD_169105 | JGI IMG/M metagenome (GOLD analysis project Ga0224501, IMG submission 169105) | Sediment microbial communities from San Francisco Bay, California, United States - SF_Oct11_sed_USGS_8_1 | ecosystem: Environmental > Aquatic > Marine > Sediment | place: USA... | reverse complement strand
TTTGTGGAAAGGCTGCAGGGATGGGGGTGCAATGTGTCAGAGATTTTCAGCCATCACGAAGTCAAAATGGGCATTCACTGAGCCGCAAGAGGCAACCATGAGCAGCAGGACTGCAACCACAAGTATTTTATTAGAAAGGGTGTTGCCAGCTTACGAATAACAAGGTAGCCGAGGCTTTCTCGTCCTGTCATATCTATTTGTCAAAATAGGGGATGTTGTTTGACATCATACACGCTTTGATATAACCCCGTTATCACAACAAAAAGCTATTCCTTGAATGGATCAGATGAGCAGGATAGTCAATGCTCAATATAGGGAATCTTTTGTTTGGAAATCAATGGAAATGCTTCATTTGGCTAGGTAAAAACAAAGGTAAATTCAATGTTACAAGGCAACATTATAAACCAGAGCATTTGACTAGTTGGTACTTACATATCACACTTAGTTCTCGAGTCGTTGTTAGCACAGATCTATATCCATCATCAATAGTACGGCACTGAAGGGTTTTCCCGTTGAGCTCCTGGGTAACATTGACCGTCCATGTAATGTTGCTGATAGATTTTGCGGATATATCTGTGATCTGGCTTATCTCCGGATAGTGTGTTTGTTGGCCTGTTGTAATCGACTCTGAAGATCCGGACTCAGAAAACAGCAGAAACTCCAGTTTAACTGGAGGTCGTGCTGGGTCACTGGCACATGTGTAGGAGACCATTTCACCTTCCCCGGGCATCCTGACTTGGTTGGTCATTCTCACCATTGAGGCGGTCTCTATGAAACGCAGCAGATCGGAGTCAGTTAATGTAGTTCAATCTATTGAACTGTTGGGTTGTCATTGAGCTTAGACAGACACAATCACATTGCATGACTGTGTTCCGATTTCATAATCGGTGGCGTACCCTACTATTATAGTTTTCTAACAGATAGTTAAACTGCCCAACATGTGATTAAAATCGTGTGGGAATGCCTCTAGTTTTAATCAGCCAGCAATGAGTCAACAGACTACCTAACTTTCCTGCTTTTAAAACAAGATGACTCTGTCTGGGTTGTTTATGAGCAAAGTCCTCAGAAAAGCAGTTTGTGCACCCGAACTAGTTCATCAGTTTAGGGTCAAAAGAGCTAATAACCTAAACACACTGGCAGCCTCACATTTTTCCCCGGATTGAGTTGCCAGCCAATGAGTGCAGCTTCAAAAGAATGTGTGAACCACAATGAATGGCAATGATCAACCGCGGTAGTCTACTAGATGTCAAGTCAGCAGGGGATCCAAGAAGCTGCTCATTCTATTTTACATGAAAGTCCATTTAGTCACATTGACGACACAAAAAAAGGGGGAAGGGGAAGACCGGAGAATTGGCCAGAGTGAAGTGGATATTGTGTGGTTATAAATGATACAAAGAACAGGCCTGTACCGATACTAGACCGATAATGACTTTACTCTTTGTAATCTCACCGTATGTATATAGCATGTTCATAGGGGCATAAAAATCGTCGCCGGATGTATCTACCACTTTGCAGGTGAGGTCTGTTGGGAAGTTTCCAGGTAGTGATTCGATGGTTACTTTAGAATTGGTACCTATGCAGCTACCAGTCACTTCACCTGTGCTATAGTTACTTATGAGCCCTTTCTTAAATTGGGGCTGCCCTTCGCTGTCCCTGACACAAGTTATCTGCAAAATAAAGAGCAGTAGTGTTTGTTGAAGCTCATCCCGGAGTGTTCTTACGGGCGTATAGCAGCGCACCGAAGACCCAAAGACTCACCAGAGTAATTGTTTGATCAGTTTGCCCTTCAATCTGAGCTTGAATGAAGACAAACGAAGCTGTAGTCAGATCTAGGTCACTAACTTGACACTCGAGTGTGATTTTGCTGCCCTGCTGGCGGTAGGCTGGAGAGCTGATATCCCGTCCCTGACTGTCCCGAAACCTAAGTTGTGGCGTCTTGCCAGCACCTACAAGACAAGGTTACAGATTCAGTGCCTGACCTACAATCTGATGCATTATTATATTTTTATTGAGGACCTATTAATTAGTAAGAATCAAGAGTGACTCAAGGCTGAAATATAGCGTGATTGGTATCTTTAACATGAGCAAAATAGATTGTTTAATGACCTCATGTTAGAAACTGTCAGTTGAGAATGAAAAGATAACAAAACTCAAGTAAAAGCAGAAACTGTGAAAAATGAATACAACAATATAATTAATATAAAACTATCATGAATTCCAAACTATCGAGACATCATACTCTTGATTCAAGGATGGGGTATTCAAGATAACCCAATATGTACACACGCATAGTTAGCAAATTAGTTTAGATGTTACTTACAGAAGTGAATAAAACACGTCAGGAGAAAGATCCCCTTTACAACTGCCATCTTAGCCGACTGGCAGCCAACCACAGGTGAGACTAGTGTGCAAGGGAACCTGAAACTGAAAGCAAAGATCAGCCAAACTTTAGACAGATTCGGCCAATAACGCAATTAACCTGTGACCCTTCGTGATTACCTATATCAAAGAAATGCATTAAGGGGTGGAGGGTGGGTTGTAGTTCATAAACAATACATAGATCAATCTAATCCTAAAAGGAAATATCGCTTGAAGTAGCGCCGCAGATGGACATATGAAATGCAGACATATAGAAATGGCGGTTTTTATACAAAAGAAACTTGCATTATGATTTCTCCCATAAAAACAATAAGTCAATCGAGTCTAGAGCAGTCAATGCATCATCACTAGTCAGCATCGAATGTATTTTAATAAATGGACCCAGAACCGTTACGATTCATGAGTTATAAACTTGGAGTTGGACGTGACTGACTGTCATTCACTCACTGTCACTGTCAGTCATGCAGTCACTGAGTCAGTCAGTCAGAGTCACGTCAGCGTGATTGACGGACAGTGAAAGTCACCCTCACACACTCAGTGACTCACAGTCACACTCACAGTCACACTGCCGCTGTCACTCATCTCAATGACACGCCCACAGCTAATCTCAAGTTGGCTCAGTCGTCAGTGACTGTGAGTGTGACTGACAGTGACATTGACTGAGTGACACTGGCTGGGGTGAGTCACCGCGTGAGTGTGACACTGAGACTGACGGCGACAGCGAAAGTTGAGAGTCAGTCACTCAGTGGAGTGTGTGTCATTGTGTGTGTGTTTGTGTGTGCGCGTGTGAGTCACTGACTGAGTGTGACTCACTCAGTCAGTCACACTCACTGACAGTGTGAGTGACACTGACAGTGACTGTCAAGTTTCAAGTGTCAACACAACAGTCAAGTGAGTGAGTGAACTTGCCAGCAGTTTACCTTCGTATTGCCAGCGAGATTAGTTGTCGTGACCACTACCTAGAAACACAAAAAGCAGTGTCGGACTGAACTATAGGCGTAGGACTAGGAGTAAAAGGAATCACAAGCGCCAGTCCGGTAAACGCGTGAAATCCGACTGTATCGGATGAGAAATTGGACTGCTCGTAACACGTGACTATAAACCCAGCCTTGGCTATAGGGCTGATTGTCCAATCCACGAAACGATCCGTGACCGATCAACCAATCAGACCGCGTCGTTGTCTAATGCTAATAATGTGAGCCAACAACTCCAGACTGAACTAATTTGTACGGCCTGTGCCGGCGGACGCCGGGTGTTGGGGAAAGCAACTCACAAATATCTTTTTTTTTCCGTAAATAGTCTAAACCGCCGACTATCATTGCACCTTTTGACTTCTACAAGACGATAAAATATGTAATATATCTAATATATCTAAATATAAATCCTGCTCTGGTTTGGGTCAATGGGCGAAGGTGATGCTGATCATGTTATTGATTGCTGAACGAGGTGAGGATCATCCCTAAGCAAAATAAAAAAAAGCCAACCTCAATGAAGATGAGAGCGTAAGCCTCGCTCAGTCAAAACTTACGATTCAGCTTCGAGACTCTCTAGCTTGCATATTCTTGGTCATAGAACTCTGTGGATAGTAGATACCAAGTACCATACTCAAGCCGATGATCGAACTAAGCAATATTCTACCCTAATAAGGATTTCCGCTGTTGGTAGTTTAGTCTAAGACTGTGGGCCTGTCATCATGTGAAATGATGATAGTAATGGTTGGTTACTTCAATTATTTAGGTTACATGGACTGAAATTTTTCAAACTACATTTCTTATGATCACACTGTTATTCGATGGTAGCCGTTTTGGAGACCTGCATGGTAGCCATATTATAGGAATCCGGAGAAAAGTCAAGATAATTTTTTGTTCACCGTAGATCAGGTTGATCCATACGCATCTCATGATCATAATGCAATTGATGGTGTTTTTCTAAGAGGGCACCACTCCGCTCCTTACCACTGTTTCAGCTGTGTTTCTAGCCTTTCGCAGACCTGTGTACAAGGTAGCATATGTGAACAGTCATGGATAATCCCACCACTTCATCACGGCCGGGAATTGAACCCAGGCCATGGATAGAACAGACAGTGAGATACATTCGATCATTCTCCAAACCCCATAGATAAATTTATCTATGAGAAACCCAGACACCGGATCACCTGATTGACGCACCGACTTAGTGGAGAGTACACCGGAGCAGTGACATTAAGGATGTCATTGCCCTTCCTGTATATCACAGACTGGGGGTAGAATCAAGACTCCATGCGATGAAATGAAGGCCACACTGGTCCATGGTTCCATTTACTGTTTGGGCACCACCTCGGCATTTGATTCCCGCGGATTCAGCTTGATCGCAAAGTAGGCCCCTCCATAAAGCTTCCTTCTCTCTGGAACACACAATGTATCATTCTGGATACAAGCCAACAACTTATTATCCGCGTTGAAAAAGATGACCTTATCATATCTTACCTGATTCATAAACTCATAAACATAATATCAACCAATGCAAGCTTGAAAAAATTGAAGAGCCACCAGTACTATGTATTGTTGAGATGCTCTGTGCATCAACGCTGAAGTTCATGCTTAATAATGAACTACACTTATTCAAAGAATGCCACTACTTGAGTGTATTAAAGCATGAAACGAACGATTTCGCCATAAAAGGTGTATTTGCTCAGCTTTATCTGAAGTCTTGAAATCTAGGGATAATCTCAAACAAAATAACATATTGTTCATGCGCGCAACAAAGTCATCAAATTATAAGCAAACAGGCATTACTTTTTGAACTACTCTCATATATATGATATACATGTTACAATAGTCAATGAAAAGGTCTTAGTGTCATTGGGTAAGTGGAATTATTTCTTCTGTCGTCGGCCAAGTATATCCTTGACCGGAACTTTATTTGGTTGGGGAGGAGGAGAGTTTTCAGGGGGGAGATCCATTCTCATGGCACAGTTTTCGTTTGAATCTTCAGGAACCAACTCCGTAACAACCAGATGTTGCTTCTCACCTAATGTCATCATGCACAGATACAGATCTAAAAGAGAATCATAGGCCGTGTCTATGACATTTCATGGAGGGGCGCTGTGGGTGAGTTGTTAGAACGCTCGCCACAGGTGCTGAAGAATTCAAAAATTCTTGTATGCCCCCTGTTCACCCATACAGCTGGTACTGGGTACCCGAGTCTCCACAAAGCTGGGATGTTAAAGCCGGTGAGAAAGTGGAGTGGTACCTCAGTTACATTGATGCCGATTAGCCGGTTAAGGACAACCTTTACTTTGCTTTCGAAAGTGCATCCGAATAAATGATGACCCAATTGTTGCACTTAAAAATGTAACCATACACCGTTCACAAGATTACCACACAATATTGACAAAATGCTTGTCCACATCTGCATGACCTTGCTATTTGACCTCAAGTTGGTGCACAAATGAAATCCCATCAAGCATGTCGCATAAGTTAGGACATAAAATCATCCAACTTATTCAGTTATGTGGGCAGTGAAAATATATTATATACCTCTGTTGTTGGCATTGTTAAGAAGAACTGCATCGCTATTCTCTACAGGTTCCACAATCCACACTCTGTCATCAACAGTGTTCATTTCAGCGCTGTTTATCTTCACCACAGTGGAGTTTTTGAAGCCAGCAAATTTTTCTTTAAAATCCTGCAGCAAAAGTGAGAGTTTTGAAATATCGCAGAGGCGATGAGCTGCAAAACAGGCCAGCCTTGATAAACACGAACAGAGTTTACATCTATATGACCAGTATGAGGGGTATACAGGAAATCACCTATTGATTCCTTTTATTCAGCATTTTCCCGGGTATGTCTTTATATAGGAGATGGTCTGCTTGAATGCACCCACGTGGCCCATAGAGGAGGCAATTCTATGGGTGGGGCTCCTTTCTTTAACGCCAGGATCCGAAACCGATCTGAGGGTGTTACGAAGTATAAAGTTTTTGCTTGAACTGAGAATCTAACCAGGGGCCCCGGGTCCCGGGCCCAGTACGTTATCGACCAAGCTATTGCTTCCCCCCATATTGACAGTGTGCTTTGCTTATGATGAAAGTATAAATTGGAATGATATATGCATAAAAGGTAACGATTTACTCTCCATGGGTCAAGATAAACCATATAAAATCCGTGAGCGGAAACCCTTCAGAGACTAGATTTTTTTACAAATTCAACCTTATACGTCTTCTTAAGTGAGTCTGGGAATGGTTCCTACCCTAAACAAAAGTAATTTTGAGCTTACCACCAGCTTTGTCTTGACATAAGGGTGCCTGTTGCCATTTTCATTCCAATGCCCATCTGGTGTCACAACATGAACAGTTCTCGGAAGCACAATGTACAAGTTAGTCTTGGGCACCCCGATTGTGATAGCCGACTTGGTATTGTAGAAAGGCTGCTCAGCTGTGCTGTTCCCGGCTAGGTCTGTGTACATGACAAATTTCTTAATTTCAAACTCTGCAACATATTATGCATAGACCTTTATTCATCCCATACATACAGAGTGACAACGATGTAAAATTCTCTAATACCTTTAGGTTAAGTTAAGTTAATTTTATTTTATGTGGATAACATTATTAAGGCAAAAGTCTTGTTTTCAAAATGATTCACCCTGACATCATATAGTAGAACCCAGCTACAAGTGCCAGCCAAGTGATCTGGCTCAGCATGCAACAGTTCCCTGGCTCTTCTACTGTTGTGCTCACGCTACAGCCTGTCGAATACCGAAGAATAAAAATGCGTTTTACTATCACCGTGCATGCAACAATGGATGAAACTAGAGAGGGCGTTAAGCGCTAGGCACCCTAAAAAAGTCAGCCTGATGACCTAAGAGCAAAATGGTGTGTAAATCAGGGCGATCACCTATCCGAGTTTACCTTCTCTTGAGACTGAGGACGCTGTCCCATATTGGTACCCATCTTTGATATAAACTGGAGCACCGGATGTAAAGGCAGCCGCATGACTTTGATACAAATATGCAAACAACTCCGTATCATCTTATTGTTTTTATTGGGCACTCAGCCATTCTATCTAAAGGACCTCCTAAACCCGTGGTTTGTAAGAGTGATATAGGTCCTAGCAATTGTTCGAGGAGCCCATTCTCACAGCGGGCGCTCAGCATGACTAGGCCTCGAACTCAGTATCTTTCAGTGCTCTACCCATTCTATTCATCTTAATCCTTATGATACGTAGGATTCATCGGATTTTACTGATTAATTTGCTCAGCCCTCTGATGATGAAATGAGATCACATCTTGATTTACCTTGGTTTCCCGGTGAGGCACCATCAGTGAACACGACCTCACCAGCAGGAGATATAGTTAACTGCGGACCACCTACAACATGTACAACAAATATACAGTTCCAAACAGAAGACAGGGGTTTATAATCGACGAACCGAGGATGAACCGAGACTATAGTGAGTAATCAATGTGTAAGTTATGTTTGACAGCATTTTTGTGCTATCCTGGACTGCCTACTGGACTCTGTCTCTGGCATCGGGTGTTTGTAAATAGAATCTCTGATTTCCATTGTGTAAGTTATCCGTTAAAATACAGTTTTCAAATAAATGTTTTAAAAATAGTCAACTATCGAATGATTCTCATAATATTATTTTTATTACCATCTAGCTACATGTATATAGTATAGCATATTACTCACAGAGATTAAACCGATATATATGTATACCATAGGTCTACTGATAAGCAGGTGTGGCTAGTCATGTATTTGAATCGCAGAAAATTCAATGGCACGAAGAAAATCCGATCGGAATTGGTTTCTGAGTCTCAAAGTGTCCCTGTTCACTAAGAGGCCAAACTCTACGAGCCCCCATAGGGAATAATAATGCGCATCATACACAAATACAGAGAAAGTAAGTAAAATACTGTGGATATTTTATGTTTATATAGCCAATGGCCGTGCGGGGAAGTGGACCAACAACGGTATAACTGAGTTGGAGTGCCACTTCAGTCGGGTACTCGTTTGCTGCTGCGTAAACGGGGGTCTTTTTAAGATCCCGTGCACAAGCTATGTTTGAAGCAGGGTTCTTCAGCACCAGTGATGAGCACATTAACCACTGACTCCCTGAGCCTCCCATGATCTATAGGTATACATTGTGGGTTTACAGGCTTACCTTCTACAGCTCTTTTGGCTCTCGCTGCTGACCTGTAATTATTACATATAAATGTTGATTGTATATATAGATTCTTATTCCATATCCTAGCCAGTGCCAGGGGTTTACAGAAAGTGGCCGGAGTCCTTTTTGATTCTGCATTTCCCAGGGTACATCATGGGCAGGTCTCATTCGGGATTCGGAACAGACGAGGGCGTTGTTAAGGACAAAGTAGTTTTTGCCCGAACGTCCAGTACGCTATCCACTAAGCTATGGCTTCCCTAATGTTAATTGCGATAGTATTACAAGACACAGGGCGCATTAAGGCCTAATAGCTTACTTGCAAGCATTTTCTTGGTGGTAAATGGTTGGCAAGCAAACGTCAAAACGCCCAATTCAACGCAACAGTCCACTAATTTCAATCTGCTTGGATGGGCATGGATTCCCATTTTTGTTTTGTCTTCCACTTAACTTGACCCGAAAAGCGAGTCGTGCAAGATGATCAATTACAATTGATCTATTCTCGGTCGTCATAAAATAATATACCAGTTGTATTAACATCATATCTTCAGACACTTTATGGCACAAATCAAATTTGATTATGGATACATGGCACCTAAGCAGGCGCAGGCATAACATCATGATTTATTGATCAATGCTTGGTGACGTTGCATGGGAGTTTATAGCGTGGTTAGCGTTAGAAATAGAAGATTGAACCAAAAACTTACTCAATGGAGATGGTGCTAGTTGTTTCCCATGAATATGTTATAAACGGAAGCAGTTGAAGATAGTAGTCATCAACGTATCGAAGTCTTCTATTGGCTGCGTTAAGCCCGAGAGCCACCGAAGGAAAAGCTAAAATAGACAACCACCCATGTAAAATAAAATTTTGAAATCAGACCAACTCAAACCCTAGCAACAGTAGAAAGTGTAACAAGCACCCAATAAGGTCCTATGTATTTCTATATGATCTAGACTCTAAAATGAAATTGTGTATATTATAGACATATCCAACACTCTAACATCATATAGCATAGCACCATGCCTTCGCGAAAAGAGAATTACTAATGCCAGAATATGAATTAACCAAGTAGCGGTCTACCTTATTGGATGTGGTCATGGCCAATCGCAATCCATGTACTTACCAGGAGGCCTATAGGTGCCTATACTCAAGGGACGATATTGATATGTCAACTTATGACATCGAGTGTCTGACAATCTAGATATTTCCGAATCATCATCCTGCAATGCACAAGCAATGGACAAGTTACAGATGGGCAATGGACAAGTTACAGATGGGCAATGGACAAGTTATAGATGGGCAATGGACAAGTTATAGATGGGCAATGGACAAGTTATAGATGGGCAATGGACAAGTTATAGAGGGAGAGCCAATCATAGATGGGCAATGGAGAGGTAATCATAGATGGGCAATGGAGAGGCAATCATAGAATTATCCTGCCATCTATGGCCTTTGATTGGAGGTTAGACTGCTAGTGGCTGACACCAAAGCAAGACCAGCCTAAATAGTATAGGTGTGAAGCGGATAAAGTCGCATTTGCCACAATAATTGTTTTATACAGATTTTAGTTCGGTTGCATTACCAATATTTTATTTGACAAGGACAGGCGACGGTGTATTCGTATCTATTCATTTGTTACAGGGTGCTGGGTTGAGGGATTGTACAATGTCACGCAGTGTTTCAACATCGAGTGATATAGCTCAATGCCTTACAACCACTGCGCAGTGCACACTCTACTCAATGCCAGTCGCGGGAATGTACATTACACAGTGGTTAAGGTGTATGATTATATGTACGTGAGTTAGTCTGTACTGCCGCGGGCACCTGGAAGGTGGTCAAGTGTCTGAAAATTGCTTAATGGGGGAAAAGTGTTTCTAAATGTGTAAATGGGGCTTTAAAGCTTGCTCACTGAGGAAGTGCTGTGGTGGTGGGAGGGGGATGACGACAATCTACAAAGATACTCTAAAATACTGTCCCCCCAGATTTTAAGCACTGACAGCACATAGATAGCAGTCACACTACCGCTCAAATGTATTCAGGTAGGGTGTCTAACACTTACCTCGAGCCAAACATCAAGTCCAGCAGCACGAATGTAGTGATTACAGTCAGAGCCAAATGGGTCACACACATTACTGTAAGCTTTACGATGCCTGAATGTAAAATACAACACCAGGTCTGGCTCTTCGCTGTTGTTGTAGCCATAAATACAGACATCATATTCATCTACAAGATATGAAAGGTGAGACAAATGTGGATATTTAGTGAACATCGTTTGAAACTGCTGGAGCAGTCATGGTTACAATCCATTAGTTACATGTGTTGTGGGTTCGAATCCCACCCTAGAAATAGCCAGAAAGCATCAGATCCATCCTTCATAGTACACGAAATCTGTTCCAAGATCCTCCCAAACCAGCGGCTACAGTCACGCAAACCCTTTGTGCAAACTGCGCAGTCTCTCTTCCTTCACACCAAAGGTCGTTCCACTGATGCCTTTCTATCAATGATGTGGTGCGGATGGTGGAAGACCAACTCCACCCCCTAGAATCCATTGCTTCTTTCGTGGCTCATCTGATGAACTGCCTGGCTGCGCTCGCCCGAGGGGCAGTTGGACGAAACTCAACAGGCTCCGAACAGGAGCTGGTCTCTTTCCAGCAACACTTCACAAATTTGGCCTAAAGTCATCACCCCTCTGCCGATGTGACCAACACCAGACTGCAGACCACTTGATTGGCGGCAATTGCTTCGAACACCCCAACACACCCGGTCTCAATCTTTAACGAACCTGCTAGTCACCGATAGCACTACTCGATAGCTGGAGAGTCTGCCTGCCATATGACCATACGAAAGAAGAAGCTACTAGTTAGTGAATAACCTTCATAGACATACATAGTCTTGTGTCTATGGTATGTATATGAAACTCTGAGAAGCGTTTTTCATTTTTTTTTGGATCCAGTCTATCAGCCACCATTTGCTAACCATCATAGACATATATTTTTATTTTTGAATCTATAGTGATTCAGTTCAGGAAAGTTTACGCAATACGAGGATCAACAAAACATAGTTTACTTGATAATTCATATAGAGATCAGTGGCTATTAATTTCCCAATGCATCAGTAAAGAGGGGGACTGGAAAGCCGCTATATTCTATGCCATTTTATTCCTGTACGATATTTTCACTGTTATGGTGAGTTTGTTGGGCTGGATTTTTGTTTTTTCATCAGTTATGGCTTAGTATGGGGCACCATGAGCAGGTATCAACTCCCCAACTGTTTTCAGCCAGGATTAAATTGAAGAGCTCACATTGACAATGGTAGGCTGTCATGACTCAGATTCGAGCCCATGTTCTCTCAAGAGTTTTGAGCCCACCTTTCTACCACTGAGCTATCCCATTATCCCTTTCTACATATACTATAGATATAGAAAATGGCCACTTGATTCGGGTAAGGCCTACTACTTAGTACTTACAGTATGTATTTGGATATGTCGGTAATGGTGTAGGATTGCTCATTCTAATATATGGAGGAGATCCAAATCCTAGTTGAAAGGCAGCATGAGCTGAGGGCCAGTGAAGATTATAGTCAACAATGAAGTGTGTCGAACACTGCAAGAAGCCCCAGAGTTCAACAAACTGACCTGCAATTGAGATGGATAGGAAACTGCAAAGATAGCATCACTCGATGATCGACAGTCACAGGATTCGTCCTCTGAGTCTCATAGTGTATACACATGTACATGTATATACCGAGTATTCAATTTACATATGTAGGAACTATGCTATACAAATATAACAATTACTGTAATTATATTATATAGTTTAGATACATGATATGTATGAAGATTATAGTTCAATGCTTAATCCCCAAGACAAGACAGGAGTGAAGGTTGATGATGATTTTTACGGACAGTGTCGGAGAGGGTACGAGGTCTTATGAAGTTTCCTCTGCAATTTAGAGAGTCAGTTTTTTTTAAATTTATAAATGTGCTTTGATGGTTAGTTACAGTAAGTACGGGTATAGTAACAAGTATTCAGCCAGATCATCTGCATGTTTTGCGGAATCGGATGGCGGCATACTGAAAGAAGCGACTTACCATGCACAATAGTGCCAAGAGCAATTACCAACAGAAATAAAGCAACTCGCCCCATCGCTGTTCAGTTGTTTTGCGTTCTTATTTTGGGTGTGAGGATCCCAGGCGTTTTATACACCCTGCACTATGTAAAAAAAGTTATTTTGTAAATTCTAATTTTTTTCCCGTGAATTATTTTGCATATCTAATGCTTATTCAGTTGTCAAGCAGCTGGTCTCCAGTATTATTTTTTGCATATTTATGCATTTGGTTTTATTCGGTCCTTACCCGTGTACTTGCGTGTAGATGATTTTTCAGGTGGACGGATATCCTATCTAAGTATCTTTGTAAGAATAAAACGGGGTAAAACAGTGACATAAAATTTCACTGCTCGAAGCAACCAGCCAGATACTATCACTTTTACAGGTTTTTGCAATTCTCAGGGCTCAACTTTCTTCTAAACATTCTTGAACTCATTTTGGGTCATGAAAGCAGAATAAAATGAGTGATATTTCTCTCAATCTAATTTTCATGGCTCCAATCTTGTCACCTTTTTGTGGCAGCTAATTGGACAGCCGGCAGCCGGCTAACCATAAGGCGATGACAAGAAATCCAAAATCACAATCCATGATTGGGAGGACTGCATAGATGCTTGAAATAGCGGGATAACTCAATGGCAAGAACGCTTTATTATTCATTATATATTGATTATATATTTCATTACACAAAAGGAATAGATGCACATTTGAAATAGAAAGAAAATAGCGTATAAGTAGAAGGGCAAAAGCCCCACTAGATAGCCAGTAGAAGGTTTAAGTGATGGCACCCGACTTAAAAACGACTCATGCGTCACAGCCCGCTCACGAAAGGAAGACCGAGCTTAGTAGTAACTCCATAGCCGCCCTGACGCGAATGACCACAGCCAGCCAGTCAGATCATCCTGGACCTCTAAACCAATATTCTGTGATACAACTGCTAAGCAGGGACCTTTCCCCCGCCGCTATCGTTGTGGGTTCTAATAGGATTTAAGTTAGTTGATCTGGTAGTATAGAAACGGGATTTTTTTTTAAATGTTCAATATTTACCATTGAATAGTTTTTAAAGAAGAGTTCTAACATATGGTATTCGAACAGTATTCTTATTGGCATAAGTTAAAGGGGTTATGACACGGTCGATTGTCGACGTACTTTCGGAGGTGTGTTCCCCATTCTTAAAGAGAGGTAACTCCACATTCATTACAGCGATAGCGGGTAGTCTTTTTCCACAAACCGGATATCGGTCACTTGAATAACTACGGCTCAAATGGCCGACATAGGAATAAAATGGGATCTAATTACTAAAACTTAGTAGCCTAGTGATCTTCACCCCCTTATAACATCGAGTAGAACTTAAATTTGAACGTGAGATTAGAGAAAACTTAAGTTATAAGAAGTGCTTTGCCAGTTTTCCCTAGCCCTAAATAAAGGCCGTTGCATTCGGGCCTCTATAATTGCGCAATAATGGTACTAACGCTCGTTGACAGAGGTGAAAAACTGCGTTCTGAAACCCTATTTCTATATTTTTGTTGCACGGTTTCTCTATTCATACTCGTGTAACTATAAGTCTAGTATACACATGCAAACGCATCTGTCAAACATCGGCGCGTAAGCCGAGAAATCAATGCTAACACCAACAGCTCTGTGTTAATTTCCTATCTCGAGGCCAATTCTGGTGTGTCGACGGTTTGAAAAGTACATCGTCGAGGGCTCTAAGTATGCCCATTGGATAGGGCTATATCTAAGCTTTTATTTGAACTGGGTATTGGACCCATTCGTTCATGGTTTTAGTTTTAAAATTACGCCCAAGCTCGTTTTTCGAATTGTAAGAATTCTGATTAACTTGATTTTATTGTCATTGTCCAAAACTCCATACAGTAAATGGGAATAGAAAAAGGAATAGCAAATATCAATCATTGTTTTAATATCAAAGTAGTGTCGTATAGTACTCATCGCAAATAGGCGTAATTTTAACAGGTTTCATATACTTGCTTGTGAAATGATATTTTTGCATCAAGAGTTCCTCACATAATTCCCTACATGAGGAACTCTTGATGCAAAATTATCATTTCACAAGCAAGTATTTGAAACTTTTCCTACCGCTCCAACAAGCCTCAGGCTAGGGAGGCCCGTTAAAAAGGATGGCCAACCTCCCGAGCAGAAAAAAATGTGATTAGGGCGCTGCATCCAGTTTATTGATATACAGTATAATCTATTCAATGAGTTGTTGTTATAGGTGTGTCTGTGCTTGAATCCCATCTGGGATAGTACATGGTGAACATATGAGTTAGTTATGACTATACGAGTTACCCTGCCCGAGGATAACTCTAAGGTTCATCAGTAGGGCTAGGGGAGGATAACTCCAGTGTTCATCAGTACGCCTAGGGGAGGATAACTCTAATGTTCATCAGTAGGCTATGGTATACCCAAAATTGGTAGCGCATGCAAATGATGACGCGTTGTCTCCCTGATATCCGATGATGCAGATGATGTTAAAAGTGATATGTCCTGTGTATTCTGTGAGGAAAGTGAATATAACACTGTATGAGGTAAAGAGAGATTGAATGGCTATAATTATATTATGAACTCTAACACCACCATGCTACATGCACACTCTCAGGATCTGTACGACTGCATCATCAGTTAGCTCTTGGGTATGTGGTGGGTGTTGAAGTTCCCAACCACATGCCGTGGAGCGAGGCCACGCACCTGGCTATATATCTGCTGCTAGGCTTCTCAAACTCTATCTCAGGAGGAGGTGCTATACTTTCTGATGTCAGCTGCTAAATTGGCGGAGTTAAAGACTCAGTTGATGACAATCACAGAATCACTCCAGATGAGAGCTTGGGAGTTGGGGTTGACCTATTTTAAAAATCGCTTTGCTCACCACAATAAGTGCCCGTTTTTTTCATATGGATTCTAGGTTACAAATACTATTAGTGGCTGGTGGTTAGACATTTATTCTGCAGAACAGCGAGTGTAAATCAATTGGTAAGCCTGTTGGAGCATAATGTTTGGACTGCATGATTGATAAGGGTTTGATTTTTTATTTATTTTCAATATATCATAAAGAACAAAAAAGGGCCTCCCGATCTCCTACAAATGCTCAATTTGTCAAAACAGAAATGAACTAACCAACAAGAATCGGATCACAAAACATGGATGTTTAGGGCCACAACCAATGACGAATATCAACTAAAAACACGGACGCCCTCCCCCACATGCTGAAACCAAATCACACGGTTAAGTTTGGAGTTGTCTTTTATATACCAAAACTAGTGACGTGAATATGCGGATTTACGGCACGATTGTCAATAACAAATCTGACCAATCAGAAAACGACTAGTAAGTCAGTCATTTCCGTCACTTCAGTCAGTTCAGCGTAGGAAGAGTTGCGTGTGAGAGTGCGAGGGATCGATTTTGAAACCAAATATATTTTACCAAGAGGGGTAACAAACATAACCCACCCGCCATTGTACTCGTTAACTGAACACTTTTTTGAAAGTGTACGCACTTATAGTCGACGAGACACGAACCTTAAGTTGGAAAAAGGCAAGTAAGTACTTAGTTAGTACTAACTTCACATAACTACTAAGTTTTCTAAAAAAATGAATCCGAGTGAGTGACTAAGTCTGAGTCTGACCGTGGCGTGAAGTGAACTGTGAGTGTGAAGCAGTCAGTGAATCATTCAATTCTAGCAGCGGTCAGTGACATAG
>Ga0224501_10001893_pt1 | contig 16338 bp, 7 predicted proteins | sample SF_Oct11_sed_USG_4_FD_169105 | JGI IMG/M metagenome (GOLD analysis project Ga0224501, IMG submission 169105) | Sediment microbial communities from San Francisco Bay, California, United States - SF_Oct11_sed_USGS_8_1 | ecosystem: Environmental > Aquatic > Marine > Sediment | place: USA... | reverse complement strand
CCATCCCGCCATCCCACCATTCCGCCGCCCCGCCGTCCCGCCGTCCCGCAAAACCAAATATATGGCAGAGAAATAGATACCACTGAGAACATCTGTTGTATGATTGAGATGACTGCCTTGTCTGTAGAACTCCACATAATCTTCCATTTCCAGCAGCAGGTCGGCAGCTGTCCATTCACTGTTATATTGATTGATCATTTTATCAGTCAGTGTGGCCATTCCTGCAGGGGCCCCATGGGGTAGTAACACTGCCAGCAGGTGCTTGGCACCGTTCCGCAAGTTTTGTCGCTCCGCTGTATCGCATATTGCTGAGCTGAAAAATAACTTTTACCTTAACAGCTATTGAAGTTATGTCAAACTTGCATGAAAGTCGTTCAAAAAGTAAAGCCTGGTTTGCTTGCTGTATGCGATATGAACAACTTGAACGACTTCTCATTCAATCCAAATTTTAAATGCTTAATCTTCAAAAGGCTCAAGGATTTATGGGACGACGATACGTCCCACAATTCTATATTTGAAATATAGCTGCTATCAGACAAACATAAAAATCAAAAAACAGTTATGTAATTTTGAATATGGGAAAATGAGAATGCTGCCACATTCAAACTGTCAATACCGGTAATCAATAGTAATAAAAATTGGCAATCGAATAGATCAACAATCTGTCCATGATGTGCGCGTAGAGATACGAATCCCAAGATGCACCCAATCATTCGTTCTTTACCAGTGAGATGTTCTGCCAGAAACATTTTGTTTTGAGGCTTACTGATGGCTTTTCAGTTTTTCTCAGTGACACAATTGCTTACAGGAAAATCCCGATAAAATAGGTAGATAACTAATCTGAAGGAGACACCACATGTGATGCCAGGGAAACAATATTGGTTTAATACCCATAATATAGACTCCTGGTATGGTGAATGTGCATATAGAGTTGCCAATAATTATTATCTTTATAATATGTAGAAATACAAGCATGAAGTCTAAAGCTGAGAAAGGAAACTACTAAGATTATATTAAAATATTTCATTCATAATCTTATTGATATTTTATTTCTTCTCAAAAGCTACAGTGCACTCATTAGTCCTGTAATCAGCATCCCAAACACCAACTGTACTGACTATGACTGGATAGAGCCACTGTGATCACACCAACAGATTAACACCTACCTATTGCTGTCACATTCGACAAGATGAGCGTCATCAACATCAGAGAGAATAAGATCGCCTCCTACATTAATAAACTGTTCCTTTCTAAAGTCACTGAGTACCACTGTACCGAGGTGAGTTGATGATAAGTAGCTTAGAAGTTGAGCTAACCCATGCGCCATCTACAATAAGCTACGATCATCATGCTTTATATGGATGGCATCACTCCATTGGTTTGTTTTGAGAATAGTTCATGGTTTGCACCGTATGGTCGGTACTCCATGGGTGGGCCTCCTTATTTACCATTGGGATCTGAATCCCTTGAGGGATGTAGCTGAATTTTGTGCAGTCAATTTAGAGCCTCTTTTCCATTTAGATGTAACTATCCAAACCCATTCCTTTACCATAGTGATTTAACACAATTTGTGGAGTTTACATCATTAATTATGTGCCTTTGTCATAGATCTTGAATGGTGTGTCTATATATGGCCTATATCTACTGCTTTCTAGCCCGACCCTTGAGCCTCGCTATCCTCAATCCCTGTATAAGTCTTTCTCTCACTATACACTCCATTTTTATTTTCAATTCTGGTGTGGGCGCTCTAGTGAGCAAAGAGTCTTGGTCAGAGCTCAGAAGCGAACGAAGTTCGGACGCCCTTCCTGCCACCATCATTGCCTTTGCTGAGATCCAAACCCAACGCTTCTTGTACACAAATCCTACATTTTAACCACTAAGCCCAGGGCTAACATAGACTTATAAATGATAGAATGCATATACATATGATTATTGGGCTACATAGGTAGGACCACTTCCTCACCTTGAGTCTAGTATCCCAATCTTTTTGAAGAATAGTAATGAGATCAACAGGCTCTCCCAAGTCAGTAATCATGACTAGTAGACTACTATAGTCTACCTGCATAAACTGATGGTCCGGGATACAAAATTCTCGTACCTACAAAATTCAGTCACACATTCATACAACCAACAAGTTGCAGTCTCACAAAGCCACATGTACGAGAACATGTACTCCTGTTCAGCTGAAATAACCAACCTACAGTTACACTTTCCTCTAACTATGTGGAAAGATAACTCCTATGAAGTCCATCACACAGTTCCCGGCGCTCCACCAGTCACTACTCACCAACTACTGGGTAACAGGCATTCCCGGTGATCACCACTGACTACCAGTATCAGTCACTGTGTTGCCAAAACACTGACTTCAGGTGTCAGCTATCAGTAGACCACTATACTTTATTCAATGATGACTTTTCTCGGGCTGTTTCTGTTTACAGATTATACCCATTGTTGTAGGAGACCCCACGAAATCAACAAAATTCTGGATTTTGGCTACCATAGACTTATGAACTACATACACATAATACATAACACTTAATAGGCCACTTATACATTTAATCAATGCGCTACATCATGATAGGATATAACTTGCTAGGCCGTTTGTCAACGGAACCTTTTATGAAGTGACGACGGACAAAAATCTTGAGGTTTTATACTACTTCATTGAACCTAGATTGAAACAACATTTAGTTCACTGTTCGTCTCAAATTATTTTCAAGCAGGAATTTTCACAGTGGGCAACCCTAATAACCATGGTAACGCCTGGTGGTCGGTTTGAGACTCTTTGGATATTCGAGAGGTCTCAAATTTTCAAGTTGTGTCGATTCCGGGACTTCTGTCATTGATAAAGTCGATCATGGACTCAGGATTTGCCAACAGCTGTTCCTGGCGTAAACCTAGACACTGATGGTCTACCAAAGTAAAGGAGGGCCCAGGTACATTATATACTGGCCTTCGCTGTTAGTTTAGTTGACATAGGATAATACAACCGGTTAATAGCCTGAGAAAAGACTATTGGTCAACACTGGGGGTAAATTATATTATGTCGAAATATCTTTGACAGAGTGTAACTTTTGCATATTAGTGTAGGCTTGTGGTGTCTGAAAAGTTGGCACGAGAATTTACCTTGAGAATATGTGGATGGTTTAGTTGATCGAGTAGAAGTATTTCTGCCATTATTTTCTGTGCCGATTTCACATAACAAGATTGCATAGTTGCATACTCCATGCACTGGGTCATGTCATGACCTCGCATATGGACAGTTTTGACTGCTACTTTTTCTCCTTTGTAAACAGCAGAGTAAACAGCTTTTGTCCATCCACTTCCTATGAGCTCCAACTGTTAGGATTAAGATAGACCAATTGGGTACCTCACTATATCATGATTTGGTAACTGTTCAGGGAAAGCAGGATAGCATAATATAAACAAGGTCAGGTGTACTGCATGATCTGCTAAGGGTGTTCCATACTAAGCCATAACTGGTAAAAACATAAATATCTCAACTGGCACCTTCACCATGGTGGTGAAGAATACAAGAGTAAGGGTAGTTTCGGAAAAAGTTAATTTGACCTTTGAATTGATAGTGTTTTAAGGGTAGGGAAATCCTGCTCAAATGGAACTGTGTAAGAAATTTTACCAAGAAGATTCAGTTTGAACTGGGATCTCCCGCTAACTGAGGTGCTTTTGAATGACTGCATGGCGCTATTTCAAGTCATCAACATGAAGGAACTCCGCTTGAGAAGCAGGAAAAGCCCATCTCTTTGCTAATGTGGGTTCAAGCGACCGAAATTTCACCCCCAAGTTTTGACACGGCTATGCGTAGCCATGGGTGGACATACGTGACACTGACATTAATAGGGGCTTGGCATAGCCGTGACTTCAGCGCTTGACCATGAATGAATGTGTAGCACGGGTAGTCACCCATAATACTACATGATAAGCGCAACCAGGCTGACCCACACCCAAGCTGTTTTGACTAAGCCACTGTGACTCCCAATATGATCTAAGTCGACTCAATCCAGGTGAACATGTGCCATTTAGTAGGCTAACACAATCAAGTGTAATACATGGGATAGGTTATACTGTGACATACACTCATACACTGTACATGTACAAAGGACCTGCGAGAAAATAGGTGTCAGAGAGCATCCCACTTACCGAATGCAGTTGGTCCCAGAGATGGCTACAGTTTGAATAGTACTTGATCTCTAATGGGCCCAGCGCCTGCACTTTCCATTCTTCTACCAGCGAGTAGGAGATTGGCTGCTCACCACCCTGGATAACATCGCACTCACAGGGTCATGTCGACTTCAGTTTTTGAAAAGCTTCCTTTGTGTTCTGTTCTGGACTATATCATCATTACTTTTAGTTGGTGAGAAAAGGAGTTAGAAAATTAAAATGAATGGAATTAATCGGTAAAGTAATTCATCCATATTCTGTGGGATCGTAGAGTTATCTTAGGAGGATAGCTCTATGTGTATGGTACACTCCTTTAAAGCTTCACACAGTAATAGCCATGCATAGATATGAAACTTTGTACAGATATATAACCATGTAAAGATATATAACATTATGTAACCCCACAGCACCCGCTGTAGAGTAGAGTATAGAGTGTCACGGCCATTACCTTGTAGACTGAGTAGATGATTAAGGTCAAGAACGATAAATTAGCTAGTAACACAACAAAAGAAATAATAGCAGCTCCGATGAATATAACTCCATCAGATCCTCTCTTTGGGTGATTCGCCATCGCCATTCTATAACAAACAGATTGCAGCCTTTTACATCAAATAAATACATATTCTACAAACAAAATTCTAAAAACTCGACAAACTTTTGAAGCATACGGTGCTCTTTTAATAGCCCCAGCTTAAGGTCAATTGTACTTGTTTAGGAGTGAGACCAGTATGTCAAACAGTTTCTTCAATGCGTGCGAAGCAATATATCATAAAACAGGAAAAATAATTTGATAAATAAGAATAGCAATAAACAGTCTATAAGTTTATGAAATAAAAATGATATGTCTAAATTTGTTTAGAGATTAATTCAAATAATTAATTTCTTCATCTTGGTAACTCGATGCACCAGAATATACTCACTTTTGTATGATACACTGAAAGAGCCTAGAATAATTTCTTAGTGATAATGAGCTTTAGTCCTTGAACTCATAAGGAGCAGATTTAATGAACGCAGCAGATGTTCTTAAACAGAAGCTCAGGAGCTGAAGCTTAAAGGACTCTGGTACGAGAATGTGCAGGAGTCCTTAGTCTAACAAGTGATGGGCTCTAAAAAAATGTACTTTTTTGTGAACAACTGATAGGCAGTCAGCCAGCCAATAACCAGGTGTGTCGTTTCAAATCAGTTCTGTTCTCCCTTGGAGATAGCTGAGAGTTTTGATGTTCATAGACCAGCTCTTACCATAGACATATTATATGCCTATGGTGCTTACGGTGTTGGGCTTTGTCCATAAAATTATTGCGTCCATAGATATTCAAGATGGCTTTTCAATGTCACATACGCCTTGAATCTCAACAAAACGATCGAATGTAAATGTAATCCTCGTTAATTGTTTGCCTGATATAAACCTGTAGAGGCATACGATACAGGTATGGGCTCTGTTAAACCCTGTGAGTGGAGCAGAACATAAACACAAATAGACATACATAGATTTATATGCCAATGAGCAGAGCTTCAAATTTTGATTTACCTATATGGGCAACCAGTTGGGCATAGCATTACCCAATGCAGGGCCTTTTGCAGCAAAGAATTATTGTACTACTATATTTATACTAATTTTACTGAATTGTACCTTGAATAAACTAAACTCCAGCGAAGCAGTTGATAGGGTTTTTCTATCAATTCAAACAAAGACGACCAGAGCACTAGTCGGGCAGGTTTCCGAGGTTTGCTGGTACAATTATGGACCATTTTCATTGCTCACGCTTGTAAAATTTTAGCTTCATTTCAATCAACTGAATCTATGTTTGCAAATTTTCATAAACATTTCATTCAAAATAAACCGCTGTTCAGGATTCCAAACAGCTTTTTTGGCGACTCTAATTTTAATTTGTATAGGCAGAAAATGCTTTCAGGTTCTGCTACACTGTGCTACTAGTATGAGCATGGTTGAGAACATGAGTAAAAACAACACTTTTCGTAAATCTTACTGATCACTAACATATGTCACTGTACTGATTTAGTGAAGAGGAATGACTGGCCAGGCAAACCGCTTTCTGATAGTGTGTTGTGTGTAGTGGTATCGCACACTTTTCAACTGAAGATTGCACGAATAGAATCATATAAACCCAAAATGCTCAAACAAACACAAGACATTGCCTCGTGTTACTTGAATATCCACTTGAGTTGGGTAGGATTTCATCAATATTCTAATCCAGTTAGGCAAAGGGTAACAATAACTGAAGGCCGCGGGCTATTCAGCCTCTCAATGTAATAGTAACCTTTATCTATGTCCTACTGGGACTAGAGGGGATGTCAGGGTAATGTGAGGAGTATGCTATTATCTAGTACCGCTGAAACAATTGGTCCATCAGTCCAAAATTGGACTCACTTCATGTTTGTTCCTCACATAATGGATTCTTGTTTGGGATAGTAGAGTTTGTTTCCTGCTCCACAGTAACATTGATTCTGCATGATCAAAGTTCGGAAGCGAATCGGACCCAAATGGTTTTCCTGTCCCAACCATTTATTTTCAGATTCATAAACCCAAGACTCGCTGTCCACAAGTCACGCTTTCTAATGATAATTGTGATACCCCAATAACCAAAGCGCTTGACTGACGATTGAAAGATCCTACATGGGTTTAGATCCTAGTCATGCTGAGCACCCACTCGTGTGAGTATGAGCTTCTGAGCTCCAACAAGCCTCAGAATTGAGAGTTTCGTTAAATAGGATGGCCAAGTGCCCAGAAACACCGCCAAGCCAAGGGTGTTTAATCCTGATCAGACTCATGTGGGATCTCAGCAGAAAAAGAACTGGGCACATGTAAGCAGGTGTGTGTTTCTGTGTCTATAGCCAGATTAAACATGTTTTGATGAGAGCTTCCACAGGCCAATCAGACTAAAACAATAGGAATACCAGTCCTGTGGGAATGGTGATGAATGTGATGTACATTTACATGTACTGGAACACATATTGCAATTTTTTTTCAAACCTCCAGAGTTATGCCATTCATTGACAAGCTTGCACAATTTTTAAGCTTTAAACATTGTGTTTCACATGTCCTTTGGTTGTAGCGTGTAAGATTACCGGGTCTTCCTGCACGGTTTTGGTTCCTGGTAATCTTGCGAGTTGCGCAAAACATCGAATGAGGCTTCCTTTGACGGAGAGAGGGTCGGTTAAAATTGTCACTAAGAAATTCAGAGAATTTCAACACAGCAGCTCTCCTTTTGGAAATGGAACGTTGAAAGTTACCCGTTTACTAATATATATATTTCAACAATAGCATGTTTTGACAATCACACAAGTCTGTGTTGGGGAGTTTATCCTCCACAAGATCAAAACATGACTCATAGATGTCCAGCACCGGAGTTGGTCAGTTTACATCTATGGCAGGCACTAGCAAAATCAAGTCGTGATAAAGATGTGGAATGCATATATAACCGAAAAATCACCTATAATGAATAATACCAAGACAGCGATGCAATGCGGAATAGCGGACCAAATGATGCTTAATTGCTAGGCTGGGTTAGGGGATCGCCATCAAAACTTCATGGTTTTGAATTTTTGAATTGAATGAACTCTTTCTTTATGCAGTTTTCTTGTAAAGACCGTATGTGATGATCATGAAGCCTGAAAACTTATAATTGATACAAATGCCCTACTAGATGAAGCCTGATAAAATTCGGTGTAAAGTCGCGCATGTTAAGAGTCATTTTTGTCACCATAAGTTACACAGAAAACACTTGAAGTTAAAAGATAAAAGGTTGGTGAAGATCATGTTTTACCATTTTGAGATACTTTGACGTTCAATGTTTGCATGAAAATGGGACTAGTTTGGTTCATGGCCATCCGAGGTTCCCAATATATGAATAGAGTGCGTGTGTCTTTTTAGCTCATATACTGGTCCCAGGCAATGTACAGGCTGAACAGGCATCATATGCTTGAATAAAACGATTGCAAGGCAGCTCAATGGCTATGGTGTGTTTGGCTCAAGATTCACAGAACCTGGGTTCAAGTCATAGCCATGCTGAGCTCCTCACATAATTCCTCGCTCCTACTGCTCCAATCAGAATATATTATAACCCTGATGAAATCACACGTATTCTCTGTATGCCTGTCTTGAGTTCCTTTGTTTGCTGGAACCCGTGGCCAATACACTGAACCATCATGTTTCCATAAATAGAAACAAACAGCATGTTATACTGACTTGAGTTCTTTTGTTTTACTATGACTCACTTTTGCTGCGACTTGGAGCTGTCGATTTTCTTATACGTCGAAGAGTTTACATGATGCATGCAAATAAATACATTCTGAGTGCAAAATTCTTTTAAAATGATAATACGTGTACTTCGCTTTTTGGTCCTCACTATAGCTACCATGTCTAATGGGTTAGTTTTGTGCGCTAGGTTTTCTGGTCAGTAAGCTGTCACACCCCTTGCTATGTGATAGGCGGTTTTGGTTGCTATAGTTAGTATTGATGTTAGCAGCCAGACCCTTCCCTGAGTTATGTCATATGAATGGAAGAAGCCAATCAACAATTGAGATCGTCAAAAAAGGTTTATAGTAGGAGCTCTTGAATTTAAATTTGTAGGAATACAGTTTATTTGTCTGTGGTATTATTCACACAATTATGTGCTACAATCAATCAAGCAAATTTTCAACTTACCTACAGCATGTTGATTGAAAAGAACACCCATTCACTTTAGTCGGGAGACTCCGTATATATCCTAGCAGGTAGTTGATTGATCCCTGTGCCCGTGTTGTATTATTATGCTCTTCTGTGTAGCTCTCAGTTATCGCACCACAATATCTTCATTCAACTAGTACAAAATCCCAGGGTATTCTACTGGTGAAGCTGACACCGAGTTTAATTACGTTCCTTATACCTTCAAGTGGGGGACTAAGGCATTGAAAGCTCGCATGGCAATAACTCATTATAATACATCAAAATTACCCACTATGGTTCTTCAAGTGATACCCCGGTATACGGACTGGCAACTCTAATTATATGTAACCAGTGAGTAAGGCAAACATGTCTATGCACTTAGGGTGGTATTTGGACATTGACTTTATTCTATGACGAAAGTGCGAGTTTGTGTGGTATCTTAATACTACTCACCATGATCTTGCCATAGGCTATGCAATGGTGCTACATTTCCAATATTGTTTTGTGCACAAAGAGTCTTGATTGCCTATTCTCCTGGCAGAAAAAGGCCTGAGAGGGCACTTGTTAGTCAGTGACAGCATTCAGCTTAACTCTATATTTGTATAGTCACAGATATTTATTTAGACAGCCTTACAGAAGATGCTTTGAGTGCATTTTTGAGTGGTAGACATGTAGACTAAGCCTTGTCTACCTGTCACTAGAGGGTCAACATCAGTCATCTATTCATTTTCCACATCATGGAGAACAGGGGGTAAAGTACAATAAAATAACTCAGAGCCTCAGACTGGAAACTATGCACATGTCGAGGAGAGGTTACAGGATCAAGGGTCAGATAAGGGGATAGCTTGTTGGTAGGGCACTTGGCTTGCAACCATGAGAACCTGGGTTCAAATCCCATGCAGTTATTGCTGGCTCCCATTGTGAATATGAGCTTCTCACTTAATTCTAGCTCAAAACAAAAACAAACCGCACTATGAGATGGAGCATTGATACCGATTGCCTCTTGGTGTTCCATGCTAAGCCGTAGCTGGTGGAACAACAAGTATCTAACCTGGCAGCTTCATTGTAATGGTAAAGCCTCACACACGTGTACAATGATCCCACTAGCGTATATAGTCAAAGAGAGGTACAGGTCCATTCACTAGAGAGGCAGAAGTCACATTGCGTGTCCACCTAGTTTCGCCTTTGCTCAGATCCAGATCTTTCCATTTTTACTTCTATATTATCAGCAGCAGCTCCCTTATCCTGCCTTCAACCTCGAGTAAAAAAGAATAGGACAGACAGCAGGCAACTAAACCGAAAGATTTAGCTTACAGAAGAGCTTTAAGACTCTTAATGTCCAGGTCACATAATCGGGAGTCGTCTTGCCTTGGCAAAGGAACACCTTCACATGATTGCCAATGTGTCCTAAAAAGTTGAGCCCATCAAAATCTCTAACACACATTAGCTTTGTCATGTAGTATGGGGAGGGGTAGAGTTCTTTGGAAACGCTGGACTGTGAAAGCGCATTCCATGTTTTATGTCAGCATGCTGCTATCTCCGTACACTACGGGCAAAGGTTAGGGTTCAACTAAAACTCTTCAGCTGTAAATTTTAGGAAAATTAAGCTTGTTAATTTATTCACATATAGCTGAAGCTGAAAATATGCCTATGCTTTCCATAGGACAGACAACTCCTCATTTTTAAAATCCTGGCCTTTGTTTGTTATCCTTACTGATGAATGGTGATGTGGTTAGGTTGAACATGCCTGTTAGCTCACAGTGTAATAAGAAATTACAAATATGAAAACCTTGACATATAAATAATAAAACAAGAGGAAATTTATTAACAAATGTGTTGAATAAAAATAAAATGAAAAGAGCAATGTGCATTCAGCCGATGATATGAAAGCTATACGAAATCTATGTCGTTAAACTCCGCTTATATGTGTCAATGACCTTGCATGGTTTGGATGAATGAGTGTCAGAGAGGTCACCTATGTAATCTGTAGGTAGGGAGATGGTGGCACCCAGAATGTTGGCGGGTACCGCGTGGTGGGCGAGCGAAGCAGTAGAAATCTTATACTCCTTTGTTTGCCCTACCACCCGCCACAATGAGCCAGACCTGGCTGATATTCATGGACGCTACCCCCAGGGTTATCTGCTCGGTGTACTGTGTCAGTGACAATGCAACTCTCATGATTAAATCAAGTCACATCTTCAATTTTGATGATGATACTATACAAACTGGTGAACCACGCATCCTGGGCCCTCTTGGGCCATGCTTCCCTGCTTTAGTAGCATTACATGTCCAATCAGATTGAGTATCAAAGAAACAGGAACCATGTCCAATCATTTATTACTGTTATCAGATTTCCCAGCTACCAGATTGGTAACTATGGCTACGCCACACTACGCCACGCTGTGCCACACCAGGTCTTTACGGGTAATTACGCAGCACGGAGAGATCTTTTGTTACCTTTGAGGATCTTTCCTTCCTGACGCCCGCGGTACAAGCTTATCATTTGCCCACTTCCTTTCTTACCGAGCTTCGTGACTGGGATATCCGTATAAGGGATATATAGGGGGTAACATTATCTTCCAGCTGAAATTCATTACATAATGTATGCTGATGTCATTTCTACCTGTAAAAGGTACTACCAGGCTAAACGATTTGTCAGCCAACTAATCGCTACCGACAGCCTTGTCCAGCACGATTGTCGCATGTCAATTAGCAGGTAGTACAACAATTAACTCGCTCCGAGTCTGATGAAGAGCCAGGTCACCAGGCAAAACATCCGTGTAGGCTGGGAGTGAGAGTGTTAGTCATGTAGACAGCCATGAAATCCTTCAACCTTTCAATCGATTGATCAATGGCAGCTTCCTATCACCAGCAGGCTGCTGGGATGCATTACTCGCACTGTGTACTGAAAGGCAGGTGCCAAGGAGAGAGAGTCAGCCACTCCCTCCACACCCTGCTATACTATCACCACCACCCCTCGTGTATCAATAAGAAAAATACAAGTATGGATGGCAGGCTTAAGCATTACCCTCATGGCTGACTATCAGCCTGCTTTGCGAATAAAAACTACACGGAAATGTGAAAGCAATGCAACTGGAAAACAACTCTTTTGATTGATGTGATTGTTGACCCAAGTCGATCAAAGTCATTGCGTGTTATAGTGAGCAAAGCTTACATATTGAATTACACACTCCATTGGGGAATTCAGGCAAACACAAATTTACTTTCTGAAGTTCCCCTGATCAAGAAATAGGAGTTCTTATTACCCAGCACCTCTTGTATTACATGTCTATTTGCACTGTTCTAGACTCTCAATGTTGTCTCATTCGGCTTCGTTGACCTGTCTCAATTGGCTGCTTAGGTATTCGTCTGGCAGTGCTATTAGTCACTGTTGATTGCTTATCGTACTAGGCCAAGGCTTACTTTTTTAAGTACATGTATGTGAGAATAATAGTGCTTGTGACCCTAATGACCCCCCCCCATTGTGCTGTCCAATGATCCACAGAGTGATTTTAGCAGAACATTAGTTATCAGATTTTATCCCATGCCTAGCTGTCTCCCTCATTCTTCATCCAGTTTATTTTCTCTCTGATGAGCTGGTAATCAGGTAGGGTTATGACTATTTATCTAGTTTTTCTATTTCTTTTGAAGTCTGTTAAAAGTAGTGTTCTTCTATATCCTTGGTACAGTGTTTCCCATAAAGAATCACTGGCATGGCACATATAGCTCTGAGATCATCTTGTTTTACTCGGATGGCGTCACTGAGCCAATGGCGCGGTTTCAGGAGAGTCCACGGTTTTTCCCATAGAGTTGGTATACTATGGGTGGGTATCCTTTATTTAACGCCGCAATCTAAACCCTAGGAATGAGACAGCACCAAGTGATGTGCTCTGGGTCCCCTGGTCCAAATCCGAATGCACTACCCACTAACCCACTGCTTTTCTTCAGGCATCTTTCACATATGTTGAAATTTCATTTCAATTAAAGATGGCACCCTTTGACAGGTCTGAGGAATGTCTTTAAAAAAGTGACAGACTTGGTTTCATGATGTAAAAGTGCGCATATAGCTAATAGTACTACAGCTTCACCAACTTCATATAGATTCTCAGTCGAGGTTTATGTGTAACTCTTTGACTATCTACTACACAGTTGTAGGCCCCTGATCGAATCAGTATTCATTTTCAGTTAATCTGCATACAACACTTCGGCCCATTTTTATTGGACGAATTCACGAATCTTATCCCAAGGTACAACCCGTATGATATATTTGATTGAGAGGTAATACAAACATGGTAAAGTGATCTAAGAGTGCAGAGGTTGTGTTGAGCATCATGAAGGTAGCATAAGGTGAGATAGAAATAAATTGAATGTAACACAGGGTGTCGATCAAACTTTAAAAGAAAATCTTGGTTTAAGGATTTTCAAGTTCTATTTCTATCTTACCAATGGACAACCTTTTTTTCAGCGGAAGTCACCAAAGTACTAGTCACTGACTACTGGTGTCACTCTTGACTCCATTTGTACTTGGTTATTCATAATAACATCATAAAAAAAGAAAACCAAACATTTGGTGACACTCAATTTAAAACCAGATCTGACTTAGATACGAACCGGGGTGGAGTGAATGGTTAAGTTGATTTCTGGCTGATGCTGTACGCATATGAGTATCGTGTCTGGTTTCCTGCTTGTTCCTCTTCTTCGTTCATATTCTGGCCGGGGTTCGTAGAAATTGGGGTACTGAGTCTTTGACTCAGTACTTACAGCTAGCACCAATGTGCCCGATAGCGAAGGTAACTCTATCGACGAGCCTCCTTTATTTAACATTGTGAACTGAGTGAGAACTGAAGAACTGAGAATCAAACCTGGGACTCTAAGTCCGAGGCTTAGTATGCTATTTGATCTCGGCAGGGTGTGCTGAACTCAACGGCGGTGTCTTAGCGCGAGCCAGAGCATGCTGAAAGATCCACTTTCAGATTTGATTGTTTGAAGCAGGCATTAGATAGAGCCCTTTCCGATACCAAGATTCAATGTAAGATTTTAATCCGGACTGACCCATCACATTGTCTAATTAAATGCGTAAAAATCAGTACAATTCTGGTGATGGGTTGCAGACGGAGAAGATGACACCATTGCGGACTGCCAGTTTTATCTTAATCGGAATCTTGATTAGATATTTTGGAGCTCTCCTGTTCATCGGTGGTCATAGGGCTATCCTGCGTGACCCAACTGTTTTAACATTTGCCATTGTCCACCGGGGGACAAACGGGAAAGTGGGTCTCCTTCTCAATAAAAGAAGGCTCCTGAAAAGGTCTCCTGCGGGCGAATGGTGGGGGAACAGAGGAAATTTTCTGTCTACAGCAGCCGCTACGCAGCGTAGAGCTGGAGAGAGGGTTTCCGGTTATTGGCGGGGCATTTTGAGAGGTTCTGGGTTACCGGGAGGGCACTCATCAGTGTTGCATAATTGCTGAGACGACTTAAATTGTTGACCGCTTCTATAGTTGCTGAATTGTAATATGGTTCCCTCCCCCCAAACTAAAAGTGCTTCTAACCTCTTTTATGTCTGAAAAAGCATACTTCATTATTGATTGAACTTGCTCTCACAACACCACACAATTATTCATTCATTGTCCTTTTGTTGGTTTTATGAATTGATCCTCTAAGTGCCACTTTACACTTTTTTGTGGTTGCCTTTCTCCTTGTCCATATAATTAGTAGTCTTTGTAATGATGTTAAGCCAGTCAGGTGGAATTGCTAAGTTTATAAAGACATTGAAAGGTGAATTTCACTATTCATTCTTTACTGAGAGAATAATGGGGGGGAAGGATTAAAATGAGATGAACTGTTGCGTTATTAGGTCTAGTGTATATGTAGAGTAGAGCATAGAATCCTTTAGAGTAGATATATCGTGATCTAAGAGTGCAGAGGTTGTGTTAACCATCATGCAGGTAGCATAAAGTGAGATAGAATTAAATTGAATGTAACACAGACTTTAAAAGAAAATCTTGGTTTAAGGATTTTTAAATTCTATTTCTATGGCAGCATAATGTATGGAGTGCTAGTAAATGCATATGAGCTTTTGGCATTAAAGTATAATCTCCCAACATGACTACATAGCAGTATATCCAGCATAATGAACTCAAAAGGCCATTTAATGGATCAAACCAGAGCAAAACCACTACTATTTATAGGAACTACGAGCATTGGGTACCTTATAGGAATGCACACTACTCCAGTATTGGTGTATAGACTTCTATGCCTAAAGGGGCATTTATGGATGTTTGAAATCTTCAAAGGCAAAGCTTTTTCATATACGCTGTAATGGGAACTTTTACCCCTGTATGCTTCTATTCCCCTATCAAGATGGCGCTGGCTCTGCCCACCTCGCATCACACTAGCTCATTGGCCCCAGCTGTTGTGGCCATTCCATCTTGTTCCGTGATTCCTAGCGCGACGTAGCCGAATAGCACGGCATCGGTACCGTTCTATCCGCCCTGGCTCGAGCCTTTGATCTCAGCACAGTGTGCTGAACTCAAAGGCGGTGTCTTAGCGCGAGCCAGAGCATGCTGAAAGATCCACCTTCAAATTCGATTTTTTGAAGCAGGCATTAGATAGAGCCCTTTCCGATACCAAGATTCAATGTAAGATTTTAATCCGGACTGACCCATCACATTGTCTAATTAAATGCGTAAAAATCAGTACAATTCTGGTGATGGGTTGCAGATGGAGAAGATGACACCATTGCGGACTGCCAGTTTTATCTTAATCGGAATCCTGATTGGATATTTTGGAGCTCTCCTGTTCATCGGTGGTCATAGGGCTGTTCTGCGTGACCCAACTAAATACATTAGAATGGTCAATCTAGGTGAGAAGGCTTATTATCATTTCCTTTACGGAGTAACAGGGTTTGCTCCCTGGTAGTGGTAAAGGAGTAAATGCTCCCTGGTAAACCGAGCGACGTAAACGAAGCCCGCCCTGCCATCCTCATTAACTATTCTGGGATGCGAACCCACAACTCATTGTACCCAAGTCATGTATTCTATCTACTAAAGACCATTGCTCTCTTGTTCCTGTTTATACTCCACATCATTATACATACTCCCTGCAAATCACGAAGTTAGCTCTAGGTAAACAGGGAGACCGGGTCTTGAATTAAAAATGGATGGGGGAACTACTAGCACTATTGACTCTCAAATTCATGATTTCTGGGCTGCTAGTTAATAACGTATTAGTCACATGTAATCACTTCCACTCTCGCTACTTTCGACTCTTGTCTTCGGGATAGTAATATTACACTGTCATAATTGCATTTTTCTCTTGCCGTTCGAGATTCCCCTGCTAGAAACAGCCCCCTCAGATCGAGAGCTTACATGTTATCAAGTTTGGTCAAGTGACAATGCCTGGCTGTCCCTCCTGCCACCAGCCCTCTTCCTTGGGACAAGTGCAAATTTGTGCAGCCCAGTATCCAAGAGACCATCAACAACTATGAATAATTA
>Ga0224501_10001892_pt1 | contig 16342 bp, 16 predicted proteins | sample SF_Oct11_sed_USG_4_FD_169105 | JGI IMG/M metagenome (GOLD analysis project Ga0224501, IMG submission 169105) | Sediment microbial communities from San Francisco Bay, California, United States - SF_Oct11_sed_USGS_8_1 | ecosystem: Environmental > Aquatic > Marine > Sediment | place: USA... | reverse complement strand
TTCTTTTTTTAGGAAGAATCTCTCTATGTTTATTGAGTATTTTTATCCTACGCTGACCTATAGAGCTTAGAAAATCATCAAAACTCTTTCCAGTATTCATAGCCTCTTAGAAGGATTTCTCTACTTTTTCAAAAAAAGATATCCTTATTTCTCTCCTTTTAAAATGAACTTATGAGTTTTGTCTTTTTCCATATTTATTATATATCTCTTATCTTTTCATTCATCATTCCTTCTATGAATTTAATAGTTGAATTCAACCTTTTCCATTGCGATTAGGATATCTCTACCTATCAGAGATGGCCAGCAATCTATCTGCCTGATGTAATATATCACACCCAGTCAGACACTTCTCCGATTATTTTAAAATACATCTCAATGCCTCGTAAGGTGTTTTTCCGTTGAACGCTCCATGAGGTCGGTCGATATTATAGAATCTCTCCCACTCCGCTAATTTCTCATTAAGATCCACATCATCTATGTAGGTCAGCAGTTGATAGAACTCCTCCTGATCTGTGCGAAGGGATCTCTCGACTTTTCCGTTATCTCTGGGATGTCGGACTATGGTAGGAATAACCGCTGTACCGGAATGTTCGGCCATGTCCTGGTATGTAGGGTTAATATCAGGCTCATACCGGCAGGGAGAAGTGATTGCTGTTTTAGTATTGTCAGGAACCAGGATCTCCGCCACACCGCCAAAGTACTCAAACGCACGCACATGGCCTCCAATCCACGATTTCATGGCCTGGGACTCCTGGGCCTCGGCATAGGTATGGCTGCTGGCGCCCAGAGTCGCCACAAACACAGAAGCTTCACGCCTCTCTCCAGTCTCCTGGCAAAAATAGCCATAAGACTTGCATAACCGACAAAGAGCTTCTCTCCGGCCTTGTGGGCTAGCCGCATCACAGGATCTAGCTTCCTGATCCAGCGATTGTAGAGTTCGCAAAACTGGGAGTAACCGTAAGGGTTAGGTTCCTCCCTCTTGTATTCCTCCCATAAAAGCAGATGTGTGACCCCTTTCTGACGTAGCTCCTTATGAATCTCAGGCCAATCGGGAAGTGTCCGCTTCCCTCCAAGATTAATCTCGATGGGATAAAGCAGCCGTTCCAGGTCCTCCTCCGAAAGTCCCTCTGGCAAAGGCCAGCTCAAACCCGCTTCCGATGCCCTGCACAGATAGTCCCTTACACTATCTTTGCTTACAGAACAGGCCCGGGCTATAGCCCGATAGGAAAGCTTTTCCTCATGTCTCAGGCGCAGGATCTTTTTGCCTTTACGCATGGATAACCTCTTTTGTGCCATCTCTTCCTCCTCATTAGGCCAGAAGGAATATGATGGCTTATAACATCAAAGTTATCCAGCACCGCTTCAGTCACCTTGAATTCCGGAATCCGGAAAAAAGTGGCTACTTTCAACCGGAATCGGTGTCTCCTTTGCTCCGGAATCAATGGTGGGTTTGAATCGGAATCTATGTCTAATTTGGACCGGAATATGCACCCCATAGCCCCCTACAAATTTATTCTGTGCCATTTTTGTGCCATATTAGGATTGAAAATAATTGAAAATAGTGGAATCTTGTTGAATTCAGAAGTTCTCTAAAATGTCTTAAATATACATCTGTTGACAACATGCAAACTGGGGTTACAATTAAATTGGAGATGTTAATTATCTCCTAATTACAGATAAGGATGTCCAGAAGAAAGTAGGGAAATAATTGAGCCTTTACATCCGCAACAATCGCTATTACTTCAAGAAAGAAATCCAGGGTAAGAAATATTACCGCGCTTTAAAACTCAAAAGAGGTCAAGAAGCTCTATTGTCGGCAAGGTTAAAGCAGGTAGAAGAAGAGATCGTAGCTGAACATTTCGGAATACCTTACTCCGCCAATAATCAAATAAGCTTTCTTAATTATGCTGAAAAATATCTAAATGCAAAAAACATAAAAAAAGATGGGAGCGAGATAAGCAAAGTCTTTTGAAAATTGCTGAGTGTCTTGGGGACCCTTTGCTTTCCAGAATAGGGAAAAGCCATATAGAAAAACTAGAGAATTTCCTTTTTTCCCGAAACCTTAAACCCTCTACAGTTAATCGTTACTTTGAGGTCCTCAGACATTTCTTTAATTTAGCAATTGAGGATGGTTATTTAAGCGAAAATCCGGTAAGGTTTTATATCCCTTTCGTTGAGGATGGAGAGCGGAGATCGCTAACCACAGAAGAAATAAAGAATATCCTGGAAGCAGCAAAATTTATCCAGGAAAACTCAAGAACTCCACTTCAATCAATAATTTATGATACAATTGTTTTCGCACTTAACACCAGAATGAGGCTCTTTGAAATTTTAAATCTCAAGAAATCATATATAAGGGATGATGTTATCTTTTATCCAATCTCTGAGACTAAATATAAGCGCAGGACCTACTCACAAAATAAAAAAGTTAAAGTGATATGCCTTAATTCGAGAGCTATGGGAATTATAGGGAAACAGAAAAGTAATGATGATTTTGTTTTTTCTCTTAAATGGAGAGACCCTAATGTTATCCGCAAGACAATAGCCAGGATTAGGAAGCTATCAGGTGTAAATGATTTTATTTCTCATCAACTACGCCATACTGTTTCAACTCTTATCTCTTCCAAGGCCTCCCTGTCCACAGCCAAAACAATCCTGGGTCATTCTGATATTAAAACCACATTGAAATATACTCATCCCGGGATTGAGGAACAGCGGCGGGGCGTTGCAAAAATAGAGGAATACTTTGGTGTACTTCTTCCTAAGTGATTGTTATAAAATATGATAAAGTGATAAGGATAAATGTTCAAATCCGCTCGTCCCGACCATTTTTTTTATGAAGGCACTCCAGAGGTTTAAAATGCTCCTGGTCATGGTCCGCGCCTGAAGAATGAACACAGCCGAGAAAAGATTCACAAACCGCCCCATCCGCAAACAGAACCCTTACCTGCTTCAGTATGCCCATAACCCTGTGGAAAGGAGATGGCTAAACCCTACGAAGTCATCGAGAAGGTTTTAATCTGCACTCTCAAATGTTAAAATGCTTCTTCTCAGTTGACTCATTATGTGTATGATTTCGTTAGAAACAGATCGAAATGACAGGCTGAGATAAAAAGTAAAATCCATGAAACCGCTTATTCTTCTGACTAATGATGACGGGTTTTATTCGGAGGGGATAGGATCGCTCTCCCGCTGCCTGAAAAGCCTGGGACAAATATACATCGTTGCTCCAGACAGGGAGAAAAGCGCCACTTCTCTCGCCCTCACCCTCCACCGTCCCCTGCGGGTCAAAAGAATCAAGCCCAAGGTCTATGCCGTAGATGGCACTCCCGCGGATTGTGTCTACCTGGCTCTGCAGAAGCTTCTTCCGCGAAAACCCACACTGCTCATCAGCGGTATCAATAGAGGCCCCAACCTGGGCCAACAGGATATTTCCTATTCAGGCACAGTGGCGGCGGCGATTCAGGGAAGCTTTCTCCGGATCCCTTCTTTGGCTGTTTCCCTGCTGCCGGACGAGAAACATCACTACTCCTTTGATCTCGCAGCCAGATTTGTCGCCTCACTTGTTGAGAAAGCACTTGAGAAGCCACTCCCGGAGACAACAACGCTCAACATCAACATCCCCCCGCCACCCGTAAAGGGGATAAAGATCGTCAAACTGGGACAGAAAAGGTATAACCCGGAGATCATCGAAAAGGAAGACCCCAGGAATAACATCTATTACTGGATCGGGACCGGGCATCCCAAAGCCGAGGGAGACAAAAACAGCGATGTCAAGATAATCACTGAAGGATACATCACCGTGACTCCTCTTCAGACCGACATGACAGACCGCAAATTCCTTCAAATTCCAACGTTCAAGGAAATTTTCGCTTCCATCGCCGATGAAATTTCTTAAAAAACTCTATGACTGGGTGCTTCACTGGGCGGAGACCCCCTACGGACCTCTTGCTCTTTTCCTCCTGGCCCTGGCTGAGAGCTCCATTTTCCCTATTCCTCCTGACCCTCTCCTCATAGCTCTCTGTCTGGGGGCCATAAAGAAATCCTGGCGTTTTGCCTTTTACACTTCTCTGGCCTCGATCATAGGCGGAGCGATCGGTTATCTTATCGGCTTCGGGATCTGGGAAGCTGTTGATTCCTTCTTCTTCAAATACGTTCCCGGGTTCACGGAAAGCCTGTTCGAACGGGTGACTGCGAATTTTCACGATTACGGTTTCTGGTACGTGTTCGCTGCCGGCTTCACTCCTATTCCCTACAAAGTCTTTACCATCGCCTCTGGAGTGTTCAAGCTCAACTTTATTCTCTTTCTGATCGCCTCTGCTATCAGCCGCTCCCTGCGCTTTTTTGTCGTGGCGGCCTTATTCCGAAAATTTGGACCGGGCATCAAGGGCTTCATCGAAAAATATTTCAATATCCTTGCCATCCTTTTCTTTATCCTTCTTATTGCCGGATTTCTGGTCGTCAAATTCATAGTAAAATAGAACAGGTCGCTTCAATATGGATCTTGCCCAATCAGAAGAAAAAATAATTGAAAATAAAAAAGAAACAGGGTTAAGGACTTGATTATCTTATTTTTTGATAGGCTCTTTGACAGGTTACGACAAGAAAGCACAACGCACTCAAGATGAAAGCAGCTGATAAACTCACCAGAATCCAGAAGGCACTGGATACACTCTCTGCCCATGAGACCGAATGCAGACTCTGTCCTCGGGATTGCGGCGCCAACAGGCAAAATGGGGAAAAAGGCTTCTGCCAGAGCGGGAATCTGGCCGCAGTATCCCACACTCTCCTTCACTACGGTGAGGAACCTGTCCTGAGCGGCTTCCCCGGCCAGACTGGCAAGAAAACAGCAAATGCCAGTCAACCGACCGGCTCAGGGACCATCTTCTTCTCTGGCTGCAACCTCAAATGCCTGTTCTGCCAGAATTATCAGCTGAGCTGGTTGAACCAGGGCAAGCCAGTCACTGATGAAGAACTGGCCCTGATGATGCTCGAGCTCCAGGAAAAAAATGCCCTGAACGTCAACCTGGTCTCGCCGAGTCATGTGATACTTCCCATCCTGAGAGCCCTGAAAATTGCCATCCAGAAAGGCCTCTCCATTCCCATTGTCTACAACTCCAACGCCTACGAGAAGGTTGAGGTAATCAGATGCCTGGAAGGAATCATCGATATCTATTTGCCTGATTTGAAATATTTTTCCCCTGGGCTCTCATCACGTTATTCCGCGGCTCCTGATTATTTTCTTCATGCAAGTCAAGCCATCCTGGAAATGTACTGCCAGCAGCCGACTTTGCGGCTCTCAGAAAGAAACACAGCTCTTGAAGGGCTGATCATCAGGCATCTGATCCTCCCCGGAGAGACGGCTGATTCCCTGGCTGTGCTGGAATGGATAGCCCATGACCTCAGTCCCTACGCTTGTCTGAGCCTGATGAGCCAGTATCATCCCTGCCATCAAGCTCCGCAGGAAATTCAGAGGAATCTTTCCCCTGAAGAATACAACACGGTCAGGGATAAAGCCGAAGAGCTGGGCTTCGAAACCCTTTTCATCCAGCCCGAACCTTTTTTCGATGAGGAACACCTCATCCCTGATTTCAACCTCAAATCCCCCTTCAAATGGTCACAAACAAAGAAGTATATTTGACAAACGATTCTGCCGTGTTATTTTATTAGGACGACCAAATGACCCGCTTGATTCGGAAAGATTATATTGGCGCCATAGATGTTTTTATATTGTCAATGCAAGCCTGAAGGGCGTGGCAATCTCTTTCTCTGAATGATTCTATTCTGCACGAGATTGTTTCGTTTCACTCGCAATGACATCTTGTTCAATGCGTTTATATGAGTAAGTTGCTTGGAGGCCAAACCCGAAAAAAAGACGATGAAGATCCTTTTCACCTGTAAAGAATTTCCCCATGCCAAGATCATCGGAGGGCCGATCATCATCTACAACCGTCTGAAATACTTCTCCAGAAATCACCTCGTTTCCCTGGCGGCATTCTCCAAAGAAGAAGATAAGGAATACATCCCGGAAGTGAAGCCGTTCTGCCATGATCTCCAGCTCGTATCCCTTCCTCCGCGGCGTCCAACTCTGAAGACCGTCCGGGATTTTTTCTTTTCACCCGTCCCCCACTATTTTCTCCGAGTCCATGGATCACAACAGATGGCCGCAACCATTGCGGACATGGTCCGGAAAGACAGGTACGATTTCGTCATCGCCGAGTACTCGGTCATGGGACAGTTCATCCATCGCAACCCGCTGCTTCCTCCGGTCCGGCGGGTGATGTCTGTCCATGAATGCTACTATCTGGCGAGGCGCAAGGCCTTCCGCCTTAACGCCTTCGGGCCGGCCAAGCTCCAGGAAGCCATAAACCTCAAAGGATTGAAAAAATACGAATTCGAGATGTACTGGAATGCGGATAAAGTCCTCACCCTGACTCCCCAGGGGAAAGATGAGCTCCTGGAAATCTGCCCTGAACTGGACATCTCTGTCGTCCCCCACGGCGTGGATGTGGAGAATTTCTCCTTCTCCGAGTTCACGGAAAAAGAGAAAATCATCGTCTTCGTCGGGAATTACCTCCACTATCCCAATGTGGATGCCGTCCTCTACTTTTACCAGGAAATCTGGCCGCGAGTGAGATCACGGCTTCCGGATGTCCGGTTCATCATTGTCGGTCAAGCTCCTCCTCCTGAGATTCAAAATCTCTCCGAGGATGAGGCCATCATAGTGACAGGCAGAGTGGACGATGTCCGCTCCTTCCTGAGAAAAGGACGGGTCTTCATCTGTCCGGTTAGACTCGGCGGAGGTTTCAGAGGAAAGATCCTGGAAGCCATGGCCATCGGACGTCCGGTGGTCTCTACGTCACTGGGCGCACAAGGGGTCCCCGTTCTCCAGAGGGAAAACATCATCGTCGCTGACACTCCCGATGAATTCGCCCAGGGCGTCCTGGATGTGATGAATGATGACCCGCTTTTCGAACGAATCAGGCAAAAGGCCCGAAAGATGGTGGAAGAAAAGTATGCCTGGGAGAAGGGCGTTCAGATCATGGAGGAAGTCCTGGAAAGGATGCTAAAGGAAAGGCCTCTTCCCAACTCAAAGGAGCAGTCAAAATGAAAATCACGATGGTCATCCCCAGCTACTGGGGCCGGAAAAAATCCGAAGGCTGGAGGTTGTCGGATTCTGTCTACGATCATCCCACTCCCCTTGATGAAGAAGGAACAGTCGGACGCGCCCTGAACAGTATCGCCGATCTCAAGAACAAAGATTTTAACCTGGTTGTCCTCGGTATCTCCACAGCTGAAGATATCCGGGGGGAGGTCGAATCGAGAATCTCCGCAATCACAGCCAGCTCCATCTCTGGAGTAGAAACGCTCCTTTTTTCCTATTCCCATCTGGACATGGTCCACCATTACTTGACCGAGCATAAACAAGAACAATTCATCCCCTTGCTTCAGCTCAAAGGCTACTCCAACGTCCGGAACCTCTGTCTCTTCGCTGCCCATCTCCTGGGTTCAGAGGTTGCCGTCCTTATCGACGATGACGAGATCTTCGAGGACCCTCAATTCATGGAAAAGGCTCAGGAGTTTATCGGAAAGGAATTCGAGGGCGATGAAGTGCTGGCTGTAGCTGGCTACTACATCGATCCAGACGGCGATTTCCTCATCAACAAGGAAGCTTTCCCCTGGATGACTCACTGGAACAAGATCGACTGCATGAACCGTGCTTTCCAAGAGATTATCGGCAAAGAGCCGAGGCTGAAAGAGACGCCTTTTGTCTTCGGAGGAAACGCGGTTATTCAGCGCAAGCTCTTTAAGTCAGTCCCTTTTGATCCTTCCATCACCCGGGGAGAGGATATTGATTTTTTGATCAATGCCAGGATGTTCGGTTTTAAATTCTTTCTGGATAATCAGCTCTCGATCAAGCACAAGGCTCCGCCCAAGCCCCATCCCGAGTGGCAGAAAGTGAGAGAGGACATTTTCCGCTTTGTCTATGAGAAACGAAAACTCGACGCACAGGAGCCTGTCCCGGGAATGACAAAGGTCACGGCTGATGAGCTCGGCATCTATCCCGGGGAATTCCTGAAGGATGACCTGGAGGAACGCATCTTCCGTTCGAACGTCATGCTGGCCATGGATTATCTGATAAAAGGCGATCCAGAGAGTGCTGCAGAATGCCTGAGCAACATCCATCTTGCCAGGACACCGCCTTTCTCTGATAAGAACCCTTTCCAGAACCTCATCAAGCTTCAGAAAGAGTGGAAAAATCTGATGGAATTTTTCTCTTCAGAGAAAGTGTGTAAGGACGTATGCAGCCAACTCGGCTATCCGCACGGATAACCTTCAAAGGCTTCTTCTTCGCAAATAACCAAAAGAACGGATTCAGTGAAATCATTTTATTTCCAGCTATTGGCAAAGGTTTTGGGAAGTAGCTGAAGCGACCATATCAGGTTTAGCCTTCGGAATTCGCTCTTCGAGGGAATCCGACAGAGTCGGACGGCGAGTATGTATTGAGTCTGTCTTGCATAAAGGGAATGTAGAGGAAGAAACACTCCGCTATAGGGATGAGTAGGAGCAGCCGAGCGAGTTACGCAGCCGCCGAGAAGAGCGAATGGAGAATGGCGTTAAAAATCTGATTGAGAGCTAAGTTACTTCCCAAAACTTATGCTTACTATGCCAAAATCTTAATCATGGAAAAAAGATGCTTGCGATTCAGGACTTTCTTTTGACGGGCAGGTATACTTTTGACCGGGGAAGGATGTTTTCCGGCACACCCAGGGCAGAAGCCAGCTCGCGGAGTTTGTCCTGGATCTTCTGTATATTATCAGGCCCCATGCGGAGAAGGTATTTCTGGGCCTCGCTCAGGTTCTCCAGCCCCGGATCAGCGATGGCATAGGATATCACTTTTCTTTCCAGGAGCATATCTCCCCGGACCACGGGGACTTTGAGCAACTCCACTATGGCCCCGAACAGCGCCTCATTAAAATCCTCATCAGGATAGCCTAATTCCCCGTAAGCTTCCTGGATGAGAGGCTTGGCTCGCCAGTAAAGAGCCACGGTCTGTTCAGCATCCAGGGAGCTGAAGACATCAGCAACAATGTCATATCGTTTGTATCCCGCAGGATCGGCGTAATAACGTCGGTTCCGGACTCTGACCTTGAATTCCCCTTCAGGAGTGAAAAAGTCAATCTGCGGACGGGGGCTCAATCCGTTGGCTATGTTATCCACAGCTGCTGTAAACTTTCGGATCAATTCCTTGCTTTTTAACCAGGACTCCAGCTTCTGGTGGGTCGATAGCCCTCCAGCTAGACCCCGCATAACTTCATCGCTTTTATCAAGCTCGACCTGAAGGGGCTCTCCGGCTTCTTCTCCCGCCACGGGCTCCTCTTGGGGAACCTGAACAGCCTGTTCCTCGACAACCTCTTGAACAGGAAGCGCTTCTTTAGCCCTGTCTCGGATGAAAAAATAATAGACAACCACGACCAATGCCACCACTACAATAACCAGACTTCCGGTAAGAATGACTTTTTTTTGTTCTTCCATCCGGCTTCTCCCTTTCTCCGTCAAGCCGACTCCCATTCCCTAGGGCATTTTTCCCAATATTTAAAAACAACAATACGCAAAATAAGAGACATCATTATATATACAGAAAGAGGAATCTACAACTTGTATTATCCCCCTCCGGACCATTCTATTTAATTCCCTTCCAGATAGAGTGGATAAAATACACGGGAATGGCGTTAAAAATCCGAAGGGAGCAACGCCATTTCCGTGTATTTTAGTCATTAAACTATACACACTGAATGGAAGATATCCTTCTATTTGAATTCCTTGATGTGAATATCCCCCGAAGCGGAGTATAAGGAAATATAAGTTCCTCCCTCTCCAAGCTCGAAAGCGACTTTTTCCGAAGAAGGGATTTTTTCAGGAAAAAAGGCATTAACGACCTTTCCGGAAGGAGCATTTGCTTCCACACTCGCCCGGACAGTGCTCTCAAGACAAAGAACGATATCCCCGTTCTCCGTGGATATCCTGACTTCGTCCTCACTCCGAAGGTCCACAAGGTCTGCCTCAACAGACCCCTCGCCCAGAGAGACGAGAAGAGAGCCTGAAAAATTCTCAACCTTCACGTTTCCTTCTGTCAACTCGATAACAATCTCACCGTACAAATCAGCGACGACAATATCCCCTGTTCTGGAGACGATATTTTTCAGGTGGATATGATGAGGGACATTCAGATAAAAATCATAGGCAGGGAGGTTTTCACCCCGTCTCGCAGGCTGGACCCTGATTTTAATGAAATCCTCGAACTTATCAAAATCTATCTTTGGAACCACACGCCACCACGGCTGCCACCTCGTCAGCCAGGAGGGTGAGCGGGTGACGTTTCTTTCTACATACATTTCCAGCTCGTCTCTTTCCCACCCGATAATCTCCACGTTGCCGTTACCACTCTCCAGAGAAAGAGTCCCGCCCGGTCTTAAGGAAACGGACTTATGGTATTCAGCCAAAGAGCGGCCAACCTGATAGCCAGGAAAATCTCCCAATGAAACAATGCACGAACTTATAAAAGGAAAGGCAGCCATGAAAAGGATGGCAATGTGAACAAGCCGTTTAATCCTTTTTTTCATTTTGACTATTATTATACGGATTTGACAGGGCGAAGTCCTTAAAATTTATTCTCCCTCACCTCAAAAAAATGAAATTTATGATTTCTTCGACTTTTTTCTTGAATCGAACCTTGAAATTTGTCATAGTTTATTCTCGAACTGCAAATGACTCCCGCAAGTTCTTGTCGGTCTTTAAAAGAGTGACCTTTTCGATGAGTACATCCATGCTTTTCTCAGGCGGCAGGAGAAAGTCATTAACAGGAAATACCATTTCCCTGTTCCCCTTCACTGCCTTTTCTCAAGGAGGTTAACATGGGCGGTTTATTCGGCGTTGTTTCCAGAGAAGACTGCGTGGACGACCTTTTCTTCGGAACAGACTATCATTCTCATCTCGGCACGAGAAGAGGCGGGATGGCTGTTAAGAATCCAGAAGGATTCATCAGGTATATTCACAATATCGAGAATGACCAGTTCAGGTCAAAATTCGAACAGGATATCCAGAAGATGAGCGGGACCAAAGGGATAGGAGTGATCAGCGATGACGATGACCAGCCTCTGCTCATTCGCTCTCATCTGGGAAAATACGCCATCGTGACAGTCGGCGTCATCAATAATGCAGATGAACTGATGAAAGAGGTGTTCGACAGAAGGATGATCCATTTTGCCGAAATGAGGGGTGGAGAGGTCAACCCTACCGAGCTGGTCGCTGCCTTGATCAACCAGGAATCGAGTTTCGAAGAGGGAATCCGCAGCGCCAATGAAGCCATCGAGGGCTCATGCTCTCTCCTGCTGCTGACAGAAGAGGGAGTTTATGCAGCAAGAGACAAGCTGGGAAGGACTCCGGTAGTCATCGGCGAAAAAGAAGGGAGTTTCGCCGCTACGCTGGAAACATGCGCCTTCCCCAACCTCGGCTTTGAGATAAAAAAATTCCTCGGACCCGGAGAGATCGTTCTTATGACCGAGGATGGCGTGGAACAGAAAAAACCACCTGGAGAAAGGATGCAGATCTGCGGCTTTCTCTGGGTTTACTACGGGTACCCGGCTTCAACCTACGAGGGGATCAACGTCGAAAGCGTAAGAAACAGGTGCGGAGCGATTCTGGCAAAAAAAGATAACATCGAGATCGATATGGTCGCCGGCATCCCTGATTCGGGAATCGGACACGGCCTGGGCTACGCCGGCGAAGCAGGCATACCTTTTAAAAGGCCGTTCGTCAAGTACACTCCCACCTGGCCGCGGAGTTTTATGCCCCATGACCAGAGCATCAGAGACCTGGTGGCCAAGATGAAGCTCATCCCGATCAAAGAGCTGATCCAGGGAAAAAAGGTGCTCTTCTGCGAGGATTCCATCGTCAGAGGAACTCAGCTCAAGGACACCATCCAGAGGCTCTACGACTGTGGTGCGCAGGAAGTGCATATGAGACCAGCATGTCCCCCGCTCACTTTTGGATGCAAATTCCTGAATTTCTCGAGGTCAAAATCAGAGCTGAACCTTGCGGCCCGAAAAGCCATAAAGGAGATAGAGGGAGACGAAAGCAAAGATTTAAAGGAGTATTCCAACGCCGACACAAAAAAATACGAGGCGATGGTGGAAAAGATAAGAGAAAGGTTAAGACTAACCTCACTCAAATATCAAAGACTCGAAGACCTGGTAGAGGCCATCGGTCTCCCCAAAGAAAAGGTATGCACTTACTGCTGGGATGGTGTCGACCTGAAATAAACCCGCAGGTCGGAGCGCCCCAATACGAGAAAAAGGCTTTTCATTTCAATAAAGATGAAAGCTTGAATTTGAGGAGCGTCTCTGTTTCCTGTTTCTTTTCTTCCGATTCCACTTCTTTGTACTCCGCCTCAAGTTTAATATGCTCGTTTTCCCCATAAAGCCTGAGTTGTATTTCTGTTTTCTGGTAGCTCCAGAGTGAATTGTACTCCAGGTGCCCCAGGCTGAGGGCGAATCCCCATTTGGAGTAATCTTCTTTATACTGAGGATTGAGCCAGTTGATGTTATCCAGCGGAGGCTTTCCATGGACCTCGGCCAAATATTCTTTGACCTTTTTATAATCCCTGAAATAATCATTCTTGTATTCATGCTTCACAACAAAATTGTATTTGCCCTTGATTAACCTGTCCTTTTCAAAAATGTACTCGATGAAGCAGTCCATCTCCTTTATCCGCTCTTGGTACATCATCATCTCCAATTCACCCAACTCAACCATCTGGTCAGGAGCACCTTCCAGCCTGATGACCTCCTCTTTGCTCATCCCCCATCTCGCTTCTCTGAACTGCTTCTCCTGCTTATCTTCCTCATAAAGGGTGGCGATATTGGTCACTACAAAAAGCCTTTCCACATCAGAATCGTGGACATACCCCGCTTTCGTCCCTGATTCTTCAGAGGTAAAAATGACCTGGTTCCATACTCTTTTAAACTTCCGGGTATGGCGCAGGGTGAGGAGGGCTCCCTTTTTCACAGTGGCAACGACGGGGCTGTTTTTATCCGGATCGAGGTAGATATGGGCTGTCTCGGAAGATACTCTCAGCATCTTCTTGTCAGCCAGGAGCGGCCCGGAGAGGAAAGAGAGAAGCAGGATCAAAAGGATGGCGCTGCGACCGATTATTCTCCAAGACTGCGAAATTATCATTTATCCAGCATCTGTCGCAAAAACAGTATTTTTGACATCAGAGAGGCGAGCATCCGAAGAAATCTTTCCTTCGGATTCCCGTCTTCTCTCCCGTTGCTCAGGCTTATACTAACAATAGGCCTTGAATCTGACAATCCTCCTTTGGGATGATTTTGAACAGGATATTTTATCACCCATAAAGGTGTGTCTATTCTTTCTGGATTAGATCATGAAGTATTTTGAGCCCTTTTGCGACATCGGTCTTCAGGTTCACCCGAAGAACTCGTCGGCCACGCTCCTTGAGAGCCCTGTAATCTCCTTCAGCCTGAGCTTTGATCAGATTTCTGAAATCATAACCGCTCTCAGGGACAGGCAGACCTATACCTGGCTCATCAATGATCTGAAGGAAAAGGCCTGTATTCTGTCCTCCCTTATGAAGCTGGCCGGTGGAATGAAGAAAACGGGGACCAAAGCCCAGGGTTGTGGCTGAACGAGTACGATGTAAAAGCTCCAGCCTGATATCTTGAAGAGCTCTGGTCGTCTTTGGCGTCGGAGCAAGATAAGCCTGGAGTGCGATGTAATCCCTGGGTTTTGACTGGCTCAGCCACTCTTTCAAGGCTTGATCAAGCGCTTCGGAATCGTCTATTGACCATGTATCTACAGCACTCTCTTCCGCTTTTTTGCCTCCCTTTTCCATAGCCTTCCCGGTGAAATCCTTGGCCAACTGAACGTCGGGTTGATTGAAAGGATGGATCCCGAGCACAGAGCCGGCTGAGGCCACAGCCACCTCCCAGGAAAAAATCTCCCGGCCCAGGTCGAATTTATCCTTCAGCTCGATCTGGATTAGAGGATGACCAGCTTGCTTTAAGGCATTCATCCGCTCTTCCATCTCCCTGTCATCCTCTCCCTTCAGAGTCAGAAAGACAAACAGTCTGTCCTGGCCGTAATCCTCAGAGGAAACAGAGGGTTCACCAGCAACCGGCAATATCCCTTTTCCGTCCTTCCCTGTGCTTTCAGCAATCAGCTGCTCCAGCCAGTCAGGAAAGCTGCTGATCGATGAAGAAGCAAAGAAGGTCAGTTTATCCCGTTTTTTTGCGATTTCACCCAGGGCCGCTCCCAGGATGAGGCCCGAAGCTTTCTCCTCCGAGATAAAGAAGGCGCTGTTCTCAGATGCAATCCTTGCCCTGTCCAGCAATCTATGGACATCCATTCCAATCAAGGCTGCCGGGACCATCCCGAAGTAAGTGAAGGCAGAGTAGCGGCCTCCAACATCTGGATTGGCTTCAAAAACTCTTCGAAAGCTTCTTTCGATAGCCAGCTTCTGAAGAGGACTTCCAGGATCAGTGATGGCTACGAAATGCCGACCAGGCTGTTCAACTGCCTGGCTCACCTTGTTCCAGAAATACCGGGATAAGGAGAGAGTTTCCAACGTGGTTCCTGACTTACTTGAAACAAGAAAAAGCGTTCGGTTCAAATCAAGTTTTTCCTCGACAGAAAAAACGGCAGAAGGATGCGTACTGTCCAGGACAAACAACTGCGGATAACCGTCTGCGTTGCCGAACGTCTTCTGGAAAACATCCGGAGCCAGGCTCGAACCCCCCATTCCGAGGAGAACGAAATGGCGCATTCCCTCATCCTTGACCTGTTCGGCAAAAGAGACAAGCTCTTCCAGCCTGTCATGCATCATCTCCGGAAGCGATAGCCAGCCCAGCCTGTCCGTGATCTCAGGTCGCGTTTCGGAAAACCAGAGTGTCGGGTCTTTGGACCACAGCCTTCGAGAGAAATTCTGACTTTTCCAGAGCTTCAACCTCTCATCAACCTGAACTTGAAACTCCCCGATCTTAAATATTTGATAATCACTCATTCAATTGTTGATCAAGAATGATGACAGGTCATGTGAAATCAAGTCTATCTAATTGAACCTGTAAATGAATCCCGTGAAGCGGGGCACTTTGTATGATTTCATGACCTTTTTTATAATCTCTATGAAAACACCTTTACTGTTCCTCAAGTTCTCGCTCAGGACTTCGACCGGTGTCGGCTCTTCCTTCACCCCGTTGGCGTAATCCACTCCAAAACCGATGAGCGCGAAGGGGATTTCGAGCTCTCCGGCAAGGACGATCTCCGGACCTGCTGTCTGGCTGACAAATGAAGCAAAACTTTGCAGCATGCGGATCTCTGGCTTTGAATTGAAGCGGGGACCGCAGGCGTGGGCATAGACAGCATCTGTGATCGGGTCGTCTGCGGCAGCGATGACCTGCTGCCTCAACTCTTCGGAAAAGGGGTTGGAGAAAATATAATGTCCTTTTGACCTCTCCTCCGCATCATTATATATATATATAGAGCAGGCTTCACCGCTCGGCAGACGATTGTCAGGGAAATACAGGTCATCGAACACAGCCGGCCTGGCCAGGGGAAGGCCGGGATCCAGCACTCCGCAGACAGTGGTGGCGATGATCGCTTGAGTATCCAATTCCTTGAGAGCCATCAGGTTGGCCCGGTAATTGATCATGTTGGGCAGCAGGCTGTGCCTTTTGCCGTGCCGCGCAAGAAAAGCCATTTTCCTCCCCCCGATGATTCCAGTCCTGATGGCAGCTTTCCCGAATTTGGTCTGGATTACTTTATTATCCCCTTCTTTGAGGTCGGGAAAATCGTAGAATCCAGATCCGGATATGACGGCCAGCTCGATCATTCCACTCCTCCCTGACTCAAAACGAACATGCTCTTCTCTGAATCAAAAAGATCCTATCTATACTATCTCGGGGACTTTGCGCTCTAGCATTATTAACAAAGCGACTGATGAAAGTCAATTATCCTGGATTATAAAAAAAAATGGGGACTGTCCCTTTTAGTCATCATTTTACAGAAGAGAGGGACTGTCCCTTTTTGAGAAAAGAGAATATAGTATCGGCAGATCTTGTGAGCAATCCAGGGAGCTGGTTTTGCGGCTTACAGGCCTTAAACCTGTGATTCCCAGCACCAATCAGAAGCCGGGCGTAATCGTGAACTGGAAGTACCAGCCTTTGATGGGCCTGTCCAGGGGATGGACATAATCCAAGCCCAGGATGATGAACCCAAAAAGGTTGGTGCGCAGTCCAACACCCAGACTGCGGAGGAGCTGCCG
>Ga0224501_10001891_pt1 | contig 16347 bp, 17 predicted proteins | sample SF_Oct11_sed_USG_4_FD_169105 | JGI IMG/M metagenome (GOLD analysis project Ga0224501, IMG submission 169105) | Sediment microbial communities from San Francisco Bay, California, United States - SF_Oct11_sed_USGS_8_1 | ecosystem: Environmental > Aquatic > Marine > Sediment | place: USA... | reverse complement strand
TGCGGCTATAAGATGTTTTTGATTGCTTCTTGCCAGTTTTGTGAGCGCGAATTAACCTCAATTCGTGTGCGAACAAAACGGTTAAGCAAGAAGCAATCAAAAATATGCTCAAGCGTAAAGCCAATATCTCTTTTGAGGATTGATAGTAAAACGTAAATACTTTTCTTGAATTAAAATACAGCGCCGAGCCGAGCGACCGCAGGGAGCGCAGCTTATAGCCGCTGTTAGAGGCCGTTACAGGATAGAATATTATATTAATTTTATTGTAAAATTCAAATGGGAGTGGGGGAAAATACTGTCAACATAATACCCAGATTAGGAATTAGAATCGGAAAAGTATAATAAATATATGAATTAAGTCTATATATATATACTTACCAGAAAGTTAAAATGATATTTTCTAATATTCTTGTATTATCCTTAATGGATATTGAGCGATTTATCAATAACTATATTTTTCATTCCTAACCTGAATAATATTCTATTCAGCTTAATAATATGGATATTAAATATGCTTAAACCATAATAAAATATCAATCATTATGATCACATTTTTTTAAGCATGAAGCCATAAAATCAATATCATAATTTGAATAATTATTTTTGTAAGTTCGAATTAAAAAATTTACAAAATAATTAATAAAAAATGTAAAGGAGAAAATAAAAATGATGATGATTAAAAATTTCCATAAATCTAATTTACCATCTATGAAATGGAGTAAAAAGATTATACTTATAGAAAGAAGCATGATCAAAAATATGGAATAGAATATTGTGAAACATATTTTATAAAATAAATCATAGCTAAATTGTCCAATTAGTAGAGTTTTACCATTTTTATTTATCAATTTGCCATTAAATACTGATTTAATCATATTGCCATAGCTAAAAAGTGACCTTTTGCGATACATAACAATTTTATCAGGATTGACGGAACCTATAATAGCTTCACCAAAAATATTTTCAGATATTGATTTAGATACAAGTTTAGATATATTATGCAATACAATTTCTTTTGAATTATTATATGAATATTCAATCTTCTGAGTAAACCATATTAATTTATAGACGCGACTAAACATATAATTTAGCATTTTAATTATGAAATATAAGAATAATCCATACTTATGATTTAATAATAGATTGTAAAGAGAAGATTTATGTAAGGACTAATGTATAATGCTTATTCATATTATATGAGGATTAGAAAATATTATTCTTTCTTGAAATTTATATTTATTTAAATAAGAAAATCCTGTTATGGCCTCTAACGATAAATCTTAAAAGTCGTTGCAAATCGTTTTTGTAGGCCTGATGAGGGCGAATTAACCTCAATTCTTGCCTGAAGAAGGCCGTTAAGCAAAAACGATTTGCAATGAGTTTTGCGGCAAGGCACAAATACTACTTTACAATTTATCTACATAAAGTAAAGCTTTTCTGTGGTAAAAATCTGTCGCAAAACCGAGCAGCCCGATCAGGGCGCGCAGCTTTTAAGATTAGTTATGTGCTGGATTGATAAGTATTAATTAGGAAATTTAATATGGCAAAACCTAGAATTTTTATTAGTTCTACATTTTATGATTTATCCGATGCTAGAATGGCGCTTCGTGAACATTTTATTTCACTTGGTTTTGAACCATTAAATTTTGAATCAAATGATTTTGGTGTAACACCAGGCAAGCACGCTCAGCACGCGGCATTGGATCAAATTGATAATGCAGATTATTTTTTATTAATAATTGGTGGAAAAATAGGTTCTAACTATGTTGATAGTAAGAAATCGATTACAAATCAAGAATATATTTCAGCAATAAAAAAGAAACTTCCAGTATTTATCTTTGTTAAAGAGGCTGTGTATAATGCATTAACTATATATAAAAAAAACCCGGGAGCAAATTTTAAACCAATCGTTGATGATATTCGAATTTTTCAGTTCATTGAGACAATTAATGCACAAACAGAAGATAATTGGATCAGAAAATTTGATACAGTAATTGATATAAAAAATGCAATTACTCATCAAATAGCATATATTGCATTATTATTTTCTAAAAGATTAATTGAAGAGAGGACACCGAATAAATTGAAAGCAACAAGAGTAACTACAAAGGTTTTGCCTGCAAATTTTAATAAAATAAATGATGAATATGAAGATATCGATGGTGCAAATAGTGTTATAAGTGGTCTCAAAGACTTACATTCGCTTATAAAGAAAATACAGGAATCGCCAATCTCTAAAAAAGAAGAAAAGTTCCATACTCTATTTATAATTGGTTTAAAGGGAGAATTAGAAACCCAATCCATAAGTTTAAATAATGATATTTTTAAACAATATGCATGGGCTGAGACACGAGGGCAAAGAATTGCTAACCAATTTAGGGATTTTGGTATAATTATTGAATATGAAGACGATGAAGATCACAATGGTCAATGGAATAGGCAAATTAATTTATCATATGAAATTGGAGACTCATATGAGTTCGTGTATGCTTTAAGATATTATGTTAATAAACTATACGAACTTATGAGTGAAGATATCGAATTGGCAGAAAATATATTTAAAACAGGTGATATGAGTTTATTTACTGAATAGTGCTAAATAATATTAGAATAATATAATCAATCTGGCACATAACGTTCGATCTTTTAAGTCGTCGTAAATCGTTTTTGTAGGCCTGATGAGTGCGAATTAACCTCAATTCATGCGCGAAGATGGCCGTAAAGCAAAAACGATTTACGATGAGTTTTGCGGTTCGCCTTAAAAACAACTTTACAATTTATCTATAAAAAGTAAATCATTTTTAGCAACAATTAAAACGCAAAACCGAGCAGCCCGATCAGGGCGCGCAGCTTAAAAGATTAGTTATACAACGTTTTATTTTATAAAGGTTAAGTTAAAGACTTTTCTATTTCTGACCAATCTTCAACCAACTTTTTTGAGTTATCCCACCACAATTCGAAAGGAGGCCTATTTTGAGTTTCTTTTATTTCAGAGAACTGCCCCCTGTCAATCGTATTAATAGAGGGTATATTAAAATTGATATTAGATGATAAAATCCATCGGTCATGAATATTTGAAATGGAGTTATCAGTAATAACGTTAAATTCAACTTTGATACCTTGATTTTCCATTTCCTTTCTAAATTTTTTAAATAAATCTTTCAATTTAATATTTGTTTGTTTTGTGCCAGACAGAATTTTAATATACTGAATATTACTAGAATCAATTTCTTCTGCTAATAATTCGAAACCATTTTTTGCAAAATATGGATCAAACCAGTAGATATATTCAGAACATTTTCGAAGAGTTTTAAGCATAGTTATTTTATTGCTGAAAGGTGTTGATGGAGTTATTAAATAATCTTTTTGAGAAGATTCTGTAGTAAAACCCGATAGAGATAATAATTGTGTTATTATTTGACCTGCTCTATAATCTAAAAATTTTTCAAAATCATCTTCAATTAACCCTGACTCAGTTTGAGTATCTATTAAATGCGAAACTAAAGTTTCATTGATATTTGCATTACCCAATTTTGGAATGTATGTTGATGGGGCATCATTTTTTATTTCTTTGTTAAGGTTTGATGGTAAGAAAGCGATATTGACAATACTATTCACAAAGTCAAACATCTCTATATCATTTTGCTTTAAGTAACTTACTGGAAATATATGATGAAATTCTTTTGAGTTATATTTAGAAAAACTTTTTGAGAGGTTTATCTCACTATTATTTTTTAGATCTCTTGGTCTATTATAAGCGAATAATGATAGAATAGTTTTAGCAAAAGCATTTCCTATTGAATAATTTTGATTTTTAATAACTTCGACATTAAGAATAGGGATTTTATAGTTAAACGTAGTAGGCTTCATCACTATGAGATTATCAATAATATGAGCGTCCTCTGATAATTTTCCTTCTAGGCCAGAATCATACCGATTTGAAATTGATGCTTGCCAAAACCAATTTTTAAGTATATCAAATTGGTTTTTCGATGGTGACTTATTACCAATATGATAAAAGAAATAGGAAATAGGAATCAATAAAGCATTGAATGGTATTATGGCAGCACTATAAATGTTTAAATCAACTCGTAAGAAATCTACTGATTTTTTAATCGCTTCTATAGATAGAAGCCATGTATCACATAGTTGTTCTTTTGTTAAAGAAAGTATTGCTTTTTTATTGCAATATTTTGTCAAATGTAGAGAAATAGCTTGAAGGAGAACAATATCTGGTATAGAGTCATAACTATAATCTTTCAATTCTTTTTTAAAATCGTATAATTTATTTTTCAAATTAAAATCCTCAGACCATGTTTTTGCTGTCATTAAATCAACAACATTTAAAATAGTACCAGAGTTATTAATACGTTCAAATATATTACATACAGTTTCGATAGGTTGATTTTTAACATAAATAACAGAAAATTTATATTTGTTGAATGCATTAACTACATTATTATAAGACTTTTTACGATTTTCAGTTTTTATTTTCGGAATTATATCCATTAAGTTTTCATAGCCTAATAGTTTTTTGACTGATATGAAACGAACATCTGCTGATTGCGCTTCAGTGGCCTCCTCGTTTTTTTGTATAATATATTTTTCGATAAATTTTTTACCGGTGTCAGACAAAAAGTACTTTTTATCTTTTAGATCAACAAAACCTAGACTAAGTAGCCAATAGATCCGCCATTGAACTTGGGCGTGGCTTTGCCAGTCAAGAGTAAACTTTTCTTCCAAAAACTGATGCAATTCTTTGATATCTGCAGAAACCTTATTATTTATTTCAAAAATTAGCTCGTCAAAAAAATCAACATTTTCAATTAGATTTATTAATATTAGTTCATTTGATTTAGTCTCTAATATTTTAATACCTATATCAGTTAGTTTTATTAAGTTTTTGTCGATTTTAATAAAGCCAGTTTTTCTAACAATATCAATATAACCCGAAGTAGTTTTTTTACTTGAGACTGACGAATATTTATTTATTATCCAAGCTGATAAAGTAGTATTATTAAAGTTATTATTTTTAATTGCTTCTAAAATCTCAAGTAATGATTTAACATAATTTCTTGTGCCACCCGGCAATGGCCACCAGCCCCTTATTTTGCTAAGTACATCTTTGGCTTCACTTGATGGATTATAAACGAACTCCTCATTTTCTAGATCAAAATATATTTCTAATTTTCTTTTCCGTATTTTCCCGTTTTCCCGAATTTTAATTTCAGCATCTTCCAGACTAGAAAATAATGAAGTAATCCTTTGCTGCCCATCTAAAACATAATTAATAGTATTACCTTCTTTTGCTTCTGGCAGGTTAATATTGCCAATATTCCTTTGATAATGTAATTTTTCAATAGTCTGCCAGAATAAAAAACTACCGATAGGGTAATGATTATATATACTATCTAATAAATTTACAATTTGTTGACTTGTCCAGACAAAATCCCTTTGGAAATCCGGTATTTTTATTTGACCATTTTTCAAATCCTGCATTAAATTCTCAAAGCCAATATCATCTGGTTTAATTTTTTCAGACACAATAGGGTATAAACTTATCTTGAAAAATGGTGTAAACTATTATTATTGAACATATTTATAAAATAAAATGTTGTATAACGGGAGTCTTACAAGTCGTTGCAAATCGTTTTTGTAGGCCTGATGAGGGCGAATTAACCTCAATTCATGCCCGAAGAAGGCCGTTAAGCAAAAACGATTTGCAATGAGTTTTGCGGCAAGGTGCAAAATACTTCTTTACAATTTATCTATAAACCGTAAAGCTTTTCTGTGGCTTTGATAAAGAGCAAAACCGAGCAGCCCGATCAGGGCGCGCAGCTTGTAAGATTAGTTAGCTGAAGTTAAGGCTAGATGAATTAAATATAATTAATAGAAATGTTATATTCAAAATTATTAAATGTTATTTCATGGTTAGTCGTAGCAATTTTCTTTTTGGGTTTATTTTGGATAAGTTCTATCGATTTTCAGTTAAAAAGTATTATTACTGAAAGTAAAATAGATAATTATAACTTTTTTTTCGCTACCATAAGTACATTTTTAACAATAATATTAATATTTTTAACAAAAGATATTAAGAATTTAAAAAAAAGGTATTATTTGATTGTTGATTACAACCGCAATCTTGAAGATTTTAATAATGAGCTAGATTTATTGTTATTTTCAGTTGACAATCAAAAAGAAGTGGAGAAATTACCTGAATGTAGGGAATTTTTAAGTAAACTATATAGTTATAAAGATATTTTACCTGCAATAAATAAATTTAGAATTATAAATACATGGAAATATTTTAATAAAAAAATGGCCGAAATAGATGAAAAGGGTATACGTTTATTATATCAATTAAAGCAAATTATTGTAGTACCGGTTGCCGAGGAGTGATTTAACATGGTTTTAGAAGAAGTAATTAGAAAATTAATAGAAGGTACAAAAGAAAATAAATATAAATGGAAAAGTATAGATAGGTATGAAGTTTTGAATAAACCATTAAGTGCATATTTAAATCAACATATAAATTATAATGTCACAGAAGGTATGAAAATAGAAAAATATAGATCATATTTTGAAAAATTGCAATTAAAAGTAGCAGGCTCTCTTTATACTGAGTATCGTGACGGGTATATATATTTATTTTATTATTATAAACCAAGAAAATATGATTCAATTAGGCGATATTTAAGTGAGCCTAATTTTCGATTAAATAATATAGTTTTAATTATTGGCTTACAGCATGATGTAAATTCTGAAATAAAAGAATTAAATACAATAGAATATCTACCGGCAGAATTACTTAGTTTATACAATTTAGCTACTGAGCAAACTATAAAACTTGATGAATTAGAGAGTACATATTTAAGTGATTTATGAATTAAAAGATTATCTATTAATAAAAAATATATAAAGCCTTAATTTCAGCTAACGTTGTGCGGCTATAAGATGTTTTTGATTGCCTCTTGCCAGTTTTGCGAGCACGAATTAACCTCAATTCGCCTGCGAGCAAAACGGTTAAGCAAGAGGCAATCAAAAATATGCTCAAGCGTAAAGCCAATATCTATTTGGAGAATAAATCATAATACGTAAATACTTTTCTTGAATTAAAATATAGCGCCGAGCCGAGCGACCGTAGGGAGCGCAGCTTATAGCCGCTGTTAGCCGAAGTAGCATTTAAGTTAAGCAATCATTTTTTTTGAGAGAATATAAAAAATCTATGTTTTTATAGATTGACTAAGTATTTTTTCATATAAATGTGACTTAATATCGTGAAAAAGTAAAAATTTATACTTTTTCACTTGACGATATAGCCAAATGGCTATAATTTGGAGATATAGTTGACGATAATTAATTATGATGAAATATGTAATGCATTGAAAAAGGATCTTAAAAATGATACTCAACTTTATTCAATGGTATTAACATTTTTAAAAAAAATTAAGAAAGCCAATGATATTTCGATTTATACTAGGCAAAAGTGGATTTCAAGATTAAAAAAAGTAAGTGTACCAATTTATGAGTTTAGGATACCACCTGGTAAAAGAAAAGAAGGAGTTGTTCGGATATATTTTGGTTATAAAAAAAAAGTTAAAAATACGATAGTACTTTTAACTTTTGAATTTAAGCGAAAAACTGAAGCAAATTCAAATCAAATTAAAAAAGCAGAGAGTAAATATTATACTGAATGCAATTAATATGAGGAAATATATGGAAAAAGAAATTGAATATTGGGATGCGCTAAATGAAATAATTTTAGAAAGTGTCCAATTAAGAGATAATAAAAACTTATCTCAAGGTGACTTGGCTAAAAAAATGGAAACTAAACAATCTGTAATTTCAAGATTTGAAAACATGGGTAGAGTACCTAATTATGATTTTATTTCTAGATTATCTTTAGCACTTGAGCAAAAACTGGGAATGACATTGTGTGGTGATTATATGGCAGTCGTCCCAATAGAGAAGCAAGAAATAGTTAATAAAATGGCAAAGCTTGAAGATACATCACCTAAAGAATTTTTACAAGCATTATTAGAATATGCAATTGAAATGAAAGAAAAGAAATTTAATTTGCTTACAAAGTTCCCAAATGCTGCAGATGTCGTTGGCTTTGAAAACTATGATACAACATCAAAAAATTATTTTTTATCAGCAAGTGATAGTGACGAAAATGATAATCTTAGATCAATTGCTTAAGTGAGGAGAATATATGAATATACCAGAACAGTATCATGATATAATAGTATCTGAATTAAAAAGCGTTAAAGGCTTATGTGAATCGACTGAAACACTGGAAGATAAAATGTATTATTTTAGTGCTAGTTATGGCATTATAAATCGTATTATGAATCTTTATAGCGATCCCACGCTCATATTTATTCAACAAATATTGCAGATTATGCATAAAAGTATTACTGAACGATTAGCTGCGGTTCGAAATCCAAATGTTGTATCAGCAAGTGTGCCTGATGAAATGATAGATGCATTATTTAATTATTACGATCAACTAATCAAAGAAATTGAGAATAATGATAATAATAAGATTAGAGAAGTTTTGGAAAAAATTAGTATCCTTTCATATGCTACAACAGGCAATGGGTTTTATATGTATCTAAAGGGTAAAATAGATCTAAAATAAATCTATTAGATACCATAGATTATGGCACAATTAACAAAGCTAAATAAATCAATGCTATTTCGGCTAACGCGAGATTTTACAAGTCGTTTTTGACTGGTTCTTGCAAGTTTTGCGAGCGCGAATTAACCTCAATTCATGCGCGAGCAAAACGGTTAAGCAAGAAACAGTCAAAAATGAGGTCAAGCGTCAGGTTAATTTCTATTTAGAGAATAAAGCATAATACGTAAATACTTTTCTTGGAAAAAATAAAAGCGCCGACCCGAGCAGCCCGTTCAGGGCGCGCAGCTTGTAAAATTAGTTAGCAGAAGTGCGAAATATTAAAATAATTTGCTTGACTACGTGTATATCCACGTAAATACGTGGATATACACGTAATGGGAGATGGTTATGTTTGAAAAATATCCAAATTCGACGATAAGAATTGATTTTCAAGATTGTGATCCTTTTGGGCACTTAAGCAATGGAAAGTATATAGATTATTTCCATAATGCAAGAGCAGAACATTTGAGAGATTATTATAATTTGGATATTTACGAACATACTGAAGAAACACAAAATACTTGGGTGGTTAGTAAAAATAAAATAAATTATTTAATTCAAGTATTATTTAATAAAAAAGTATTAATTGAAACTCAATTGATCTATGCAGATCAAAGAAGAATTATATTTCAAGGAATTATGTTTTCAGAGCATAAAGAATATATACATGCTATATTATGGTCTGAGTTTATTTATATTAATATTAATTCTGGTAGACCCGCAAAACATGAGGATAGTATTCGAGATTTACTTGGAAATATTATATTAAATAAATATAAAAACAAAAAAATAGATAATTATGATTTTGATAAAACGGTAAAGGAAATTAAAATAGAGTTCAAAAAAAATAAATAATAATATGAAAATAAGTAAAGGCAAACTAGAAAAAATCAATATATTATGTGTTAATCAAAATCTGAAAAAAATTTCCAGAACTATTGAATTAATGTATAATAGGAAATTAAAAATTCAAAATATAACTAACAACCAATTTTCAATTCTTTGCTATATTGCATATTATGATAAAATTACAATGGGATTATTAGCAAATAAGCTATTTATGGATAGAACAACACTTTCCAAAAATCTAAAACCCTTATTAAGAAAAAAATATATTATAGTTACAAGTACGGATGACAAAAGAAAAAAAAATCTCAACTTAACAAATAAAGGAATAGGGGTGATTAATAAAAGTATTCACTTATGGGTAAAAGCCCAGAATGAAATCTATAAAAAATACGGAAAAAAAGAGATTCATAATTTATTAAAAATATTAAATCAGTTAATAAATCAAAATAAAGATAAATAAAAACATATAGGAAAGAAATAGGTGCAAACATCGCATTTCTGCTAACGTTCGATCTTTTAAGTCGTCGTAAATCGTTTTTGTAGGCCTGATGAGGGCGAATTAACCTCAATTCATGCGCGAAGATGGCCGTAAAGCAAAAACGATTTACGATGAGTTTTGCGTTTCGCCTTAAAAACAACTTTACAATTTATCTACAAAAAGTAAAGCTTTTCTTGATGCCCATAAAACGCAAAACCGAGCAGCCCGCGAATGCGGGCGCGCAGCTTAAAAGATTAGTTAGGCGATGTAACGTGATTTTTTTCATAAAATTATAAAGAAAATTGGAAATATTCTTGTGCAATTTGATAAAAAAAGAAATTGTATCAAAAAGGAGAAATTAAATGAATAAATGGTTATGGAGTCTGATCTTATTTTTATCAATATTATTTCATTTTGAATGCGGTGAAAAAAATGCGAAAAATATGTTTATCAATGCTGAAAATGGATTAATATTGAGAACAAGCCCTTCATTAAAAGGAGAAAAAATTACAGTTATTCCTGATAAAATGAAAATATTTGTATTAGAAGAAAAAACTAAGAATATAAATATATCTGGCAAAGAAGGGAAATGGACAAAAGTCTTATATAATAATACAGAGGGGTGGGTATTTGGCGGATTTTTAATATCTTCTTTAAAAGAAGAAATTGAATCTGAAGCAAAAACAAAAAAAAATATAAAGAGGTCAAAAAAGGAACTCCCAATAAAAATAAATGAAAAAAATTATAATTATATGGATAAAGAATATCAAGCAGTAAGATATAAAAATATTCTTCTGCTTGAAAGAAACGATGAACTGTTAGATCCCGAACACAGTGTAACGGACGGTTATAAATATTCAGTTTTTCTTTTTTTGATAAATGATTCAGGAATATTAATGCCTTATTTTGATAAGTTTTCTGAGCCAATTGGCGATTCAGATGGAAATAGTACAGAATCAGATTTAGTTTTGCCTGGAATGGAGCTGTATGAATCTATATGTTGGGGGAAATTTGACCAAAATTTGTTGATTTTCGAGTGTCGTCTTATGACAAATGGCAAAGAATTTATTAGTTACTATACATTTGAAGAAAGCGGTAAAATTAAATTTCTAAAAGAAGAAGAGATGAAAGAGGATTAAGAGAAGACTTTTCTGTAATCTCTATATTTTCCTCAGGCTAATAGAAATTATTTTTATGAAATTTGACCATTTCTATTATAATATTAAATAATAACGATATAACTTTTTTGTTTTTTAGGTATTGATATTATGACATGTGATAAAATATATCTGTAATTAAGAAAAAATCACGTTATATTGCCTAACGCGAGATTTTACAAGTCGTTTTTGACTGATTCTTGCCAGTTTTGCGAGCGCGAATTAACCTCAATTCGTGCGCGAGCAAAACGGTTAAGCAAGAAGCAGTCAAAAATGAGGTCAAGCGTCAGGCTAATTTCAATTGAGAGAATAAAGCATAATACGTAAATACTTTTCTTGGTTAAAATAAAAGCGCCGACCCGAGCAACCCCGAAGGGGTTGCGCAGCTTGTAAAATTAGTTAGCAGAAGTTGGCCACCGAAGTAAATAAAAAATAATTGACACTACGTCATATATGATGTATATTGATTAATGTCCGAATGGGAAATATTTTATTATAAGGACAAGAAGGGAAATGTGCCAGTACACGAATTTGTAGAGAGCCATAGAATAAAAGATCAGGTTAAATTATTTGATTGGATTGAAAGATTAGGGAAGCTTGGCCCAAAAGCTAATAGACCTTTGGTGGATTACTTAGGTGATAATATATATGAGTTAAGAATAAAATTATCTGATACTGAATCAAGAATATTGTATTTTTATATTTTTAAGAACTGTATCATATTAACAAATGCTTGGAATAAGAAAAACAAGGCGAAATCAAAAATGGAATATAATAAACAAATAGAAAAAGCAAAAAAATGCATGAATGATTATACAGGAAGGATAAAATCTAAGGAGGATTTATAAATGACTAAATTTATAAAACATTTAAATGAAAAATTAAAAAACCCTGAATTTAAATCAGAATATTTTAGGCAGAAGCAATTATCTGATTTGGCGTTAAAAATACAGCAAGCTAGACAAAAAAAAGGCATGTCTCAGGTAGAATTAGCTAAATTATCAGGGATAACTCAGCAACAACTTTCAAAAATAGAAAATGCGATTAATAGCAATATATTAACGTATATGAAAGTACTTAATGCATTAGAATATTCATTTGATGTTAAACCACAAAAAAGGCTGAGCGCATAGGTTTATTTTTGAATTGAAAAAATAATAAGAAGAGAAATCAAACAGCCAATTTCTACTAACGAAAAATCTTAAAAGTCGTTGCAAATCGTTTTTGTAGGCCTGATGAGGGCGAATTAACCTCAATTCTTGCCCGAAGAAGGCCGTTAAGCAAAAACGATTTGCAATGAGTTTTGTGACAAGCCACAAATACTACTTTACAATTTATCTATAAACAGTAAAGCTTTTCTGTGGTGAAAATCTGTCGCAAAACCGAGCGACCAACGGGAGCGCAGCTTTTAAGATTAGTTATGCGAAGTATGAGATAATTATTTTTTTGAATTGCATAAAAACATATTAGAGCAAGTGGCGGTTGGGTTGTTGAAAAATATATTTTTCGAAAAGGCAAATATAATTCTATAAAAAAATGTTGCAGAAGTATATATGATATAATTCATGAATATTTAATAGAATGTATATTTTGAAGATGAAAAAAATTCAATATATAATTGTTTATTTATCATTTCTTATTTTTGCCTGTGCATATAACACTCATAAAGCAAGAATAAGAAAATATATTATAAATAATGAATATAACCAGATTGTTAAGATATTTAATCTTAATGATAAGAGAATATTCATTGTTAAAAATAAAGATAAAAATTATGCTATAGATATATTAGTTTTAGTGCTTGATACTAAAAATAATGTTCAAAACTCAATAATAAAGCATTCTTATTCATCAGGTTATAATATGTATTTTTATAAGAATGGTTTTATTTTTACAATGGATTCTTTATTAATAAATTATGATTTTAAAAAAAAGAAGTTTTATGAATATGATACTAAAATGGGTATTATTGATGGTTTAATAAAATATAAAAATTATATTTATTTATCAAGAGATAAAACTGAGCATTGTATACGAAGGCTCGATATAAATAGTGGCGAAATTAAGAAATATAATTGTGGAGATTATTACCTTTATAGTACTCCTTTTTATTCTGATAATGATAATATTTATGGTATAGATAATAAAAATAATATCTATATTGTAATGGAGGATGATATTGTAAAAACCGATATTAAAATTAATAAAAATTATTTTTTATATTATGATTTAAATATGAATACAAAACTTAGCGTTGAAGATGAGAATAAATATATGAAATTATTAGAAAATTTATAATGATCTTTAATGGCCTTGGTATTAATAATAAAAGATGTTTAAAAAAATTACCATATTTAGCTATATTTTTATAATTCCCTTTTCATTTTTTGGAGAACCTTCTTATTTATGGGTGAAAAAGAGTCATTCAATAGAAAAAGTAAAAAATATAAGAATACCTGAAGACTTTAAAAGAACTATTGCAAAAGAAGGTACTTATGAAAGCTGGCTAAGAAATTTGCCATTACATGAAAAAGGTAAAAAAGTAAGGTTATTTAATAATAAACAAAAAAATAATCAAAATGCTCATTACAGAGTAATGGATATTGATACAGGAAATAAGGATCTTCAACAGTGTGCCGATGCTATAATTAGGCTAGTTTCCGAATATTATTTTAGCGTAAAGCATTATGATAAAATCAAATTTAATTTTACCTCTGGCCAGCCTGCGAAGTTTAAGAAGTGGGCTGAAGGCTACAGGCCTATTGTAAAAGGCAGAAAGACAGTATGGCGAAAAATAGAAGAAAAAGATTATTCGTATGAAAACTTTCGAGAATATCTGGAAACAGTATTTTATTATGCTGGAACATATTCTCTTGAAAAAGAATTGGTAAAAATAAAAAATACTTCTAAAATAGAGATAGGGGATGTATTTATACAAGGAGGTTTTCCGGGACATGCTGTTTTTGTGATTGATAAAGCTTATAATAAAAATACAAAAGAAACCATTGTTCTTTTGGCTCAAAGTTTTATGCCGGCTCAAGAAATTCATATACTTAAAAATTTTGAAGAAAAAAAAATCAGCCCTTGGTATACTGTAAAGAAAGAAGGGAAGCTAATTACTCCGGAATGGATTTTTAACTGGAGTGATTTAAGGAGATTTCTGAATTAAATTGAATACAGAGAATATAAATTTATCACAACAACCCAACCGTCAAACAATAATATCCTCATATTTCGCATAACGAAAAATCTTAAAAGTCGTTGCAAATCATTTTTGTAGGCCTGATGAGGGCGAATTAACCTCAATTCCTGCCCGAAGAAGGCCGTTAAACAAAAATGATTTGCAATGAGTTTTGCGACAAGCCACCCTACCCTTTTTATAATTCAACTTTCAGCAGTAAATCTTTTTCTTGGATTTTATCTGTCGCAAAACCGAGCGACCAACGGGAGCGCAGCTTTTAAGATTAGTTAGGGGTAGTGCCAGTTGGATCAAATATCATTTTCAACATGGAGGTTGAAAATGAATTAATAATATTTATAAAATATAATGTAATTGACAAGTGATATGATCATTATAATCTGATAAAATGAATTTAACATATGACAGACCGGATATTGGGGTTTTTTTAAGAAATCTTGCTTATGAGGTTTTCATAGCAAAAAATAAAGAATTAAAAGTAAAGGATTTAACTCAGAATTTTATACAGAATAGTAGAATAGAATTAGGTTTAAAAGAAACAAAAGGTGGCTATGCGCAAACAATTATAAATAAACTAAGGCAGGATGATTTGATAAGCCCGTCAGGCACAAATCCTAAGCCTAAAGAAAAAGAATGGGAGAAGGAATGGCGATTACTTTACTTGCCGCCACATAATCTTGTCCGAGAATTATCTTTTGACCCAATTATAATCGAAGAATCAAAAGAAAATAACTTACATAAATTTGAAATCCAGTTAAGAAATCCAGGAATTCCAAAATTTAATGTATATATAGGTATGGAAAGGCCAGATAAGCAAAATAAGGATATAGAAGAAGGAAGAGGACTTTACTATTTAGGAAAAAATAATAATGAAGCAATATATATTGGTCAAACTTCTGAGTTCTATACCAGAACGGATGACCATTTTAAAAAAGGTGTTAATTGGTGGATATTATTAGTACCGCAAGCTGATAAATATTATTATTTAGATAAAAATACTTTAGATACATCTGAATCATTACTTATTTCTTTATGGAATGAAATAAGTAATGTGACGAACCAATCACGAGGTAGCGATACATTGCCACCATTTATTTACTTGCAACAAGCAATAAATATTACGATCGGATGTTCATCGATTTATCTTTATCTTTTTAGGAATAAAGATAAATTAAATTCATTATCTAACATTACAATAAATATCCCATTTAAGAAATGGTCTGGGACTGATTGGCCTAGCTGTTATATCAATAGCGGTTTATAATAAATTCGATATCGATATAAAATTAAATAAAAATAACTCGAAAAACTTCATGTTTGCATATTACATATGTCTGAATATTCTGATTGAATTTTTGTGATCAATTTATTTATTTTTTCAGGTGAAGAATAATCACTAAAATATTCTACTCGAAAATTAAAATAATAGTTAGTATCTTTTGGGAAATTTATCAAATAATCCATGTAGTATTTTAGCCTTTCGGTCTCATATTCTTTTGAAGGACCATTTTTGGATCTGTTGTCTAATAAAAGGATAAAAAATGTATTGCATTCATTTATGATACTATAAACATATGATTGTAATAATTCACCGATATGAACTTTCCTATCGCCAGTTGAAGAATGTTCAAAAAGAAAATGACACTTACCCTTGATAATAATCATATCAGGATTGTGGTATTTACCTTTATAGTCTTTGTATAAATTATCCTTGAAATCTTTCTTGAAGTTCTTAAAAACTGAATCATTACCCATAATAGCTATGTTATATTTTGTAATATATAGTGACAAGGAATAATATCATAAATATTATACTTTATACCCGACACGATGTCGGGCTTTAGAAATATAATTCTGGCATTACCCCTAACGTTTTGCGGCTACCCCGAAGTTTGCAAATGCTTTTTGTCAGTTTTACGAGCGCGAATTAACCTCAATTCATGCGCGAGTAAAACGGTTAAGCAAAAAGCATTTGCAAATT
>Ga0224501_10001890_pt1 | contig 16347 bp, 14 predicted proteins | sample SF_Oct11_sed_USG_4_FD_169105 | JGI IMG/M metagenome (GOLD analysis project Ga0224501, IMG submission 169105) | Sediment microbial communities from San Francisco Bay, California, United States - SF_Oct11_sed_USGS_8_1 | ecosystem: Environmental > Aquatic > Marine > Sediment | place: USA... | reverse complement strand
ATGCGCCATCAGCAAAAACGCGCCGAAGGCCACCAGCATCTTGACAGGCTTGTCCAGGTTGCGCTTGAAATCGCTCCATGTGGGATGCAGCCGCAGGTATATGAACCCTACGTAGATGAAGCTGAGAACCCCGTTGTATTTGCTGGCGGTGGCCAGGGCGATGAACACCCCGGATATTATGTAGTATGAAGCCTTCTCTTCCTTCAGGTTCAAGGCGGCGGCATATACCCCGCACAGCGCCAGCACCGACATGGGAATGTCGTTTATGTAATAGTGGTTGGACTGCAGCTCGGTCAGAGACACCCCCACCAAAAACAATGTCAGGATGGCCGCGTCCCTGCGCCCGATCAAAACGCCGATCTGATAGATCAGCCAGAAGGTTATGGCGGAATAGACCAGGTTCAGCAGCATGGCGCTGGTGTTGATCAGCGACCAGTCGATCTCCAGCTTATGAAACCCCATGAACGGGGCCAGCCATGTGATGAAGCGCACCATCCACTCCGTGAAGTGGCTGGAAAGATCGGGGTATCCGGTCTCATACAGATAGTTCCATCCCAGGTAGTGCCAGGTGACGCCGATGAAATGGATGGCGTCCTCATAGAACACCCTGTCCTGGGAGCCCTGGGCCAGAGACCACACCCGCAGCCCCATGGCGTATGTCACTATGAGGACGATCAGGCTGGCTCTCTGGTAATCCTCCACCAGCCGCCGAACGCGGACAAAGGGCGCCCCCATGGCGGATGTGAAGCTTGAATCCGACAGCAGGTATATGAAGGCCTTTAGCAGGGCGGTCACCAGCAGAATCTGATACGGCTTAACCCAGTCGTCCAGATATATCCGGGCGCCCAGAAGGGAGAAGTCGAAAGGACCCACGGCAAAATAATAGGTCAGCACCAGCAGATACAGAACCAGCGTCGCCGTGAGCAGATGATTGAAAATCGATTTTACTTTTGAAAAATTCATGCCTGCAAATTATTATAAAATTCCGTCAGGATCCGGCGCCGGGCCGCGCGCGCCCGGTTGTCACACATCTTCAGCGCCTTTATACCACGAATCGGAGTCCACATAACCAAGCTTAATCAGCGCCGGGGTTATCACCGGGCCGATCTCCTTTCGCAACTCGGGGGTCAGGTCGGTTTTCCACTTTCCCTGGTTGGCCGGGCGCAGGTCGTGGGCCATATTCCACCCCCGGTCATACTCCAGCCCCAGAAAACCGCATATCCTTTCCAGCTGCTCGTCCGGCCTGTCCAGAAACTCCTCATACCGCACATCCAGGACATTCCCTTTCGGGGCCGCGGCCAGCCCCTCTAGGGTGTATTCCACGCTCCTGGCCCACTGCATCGCGGTGAACTGGGCCAGGGAAAGCTTCTCCAGCTCCTCCTGCCATCCGGGGAAACGAGGCCCCCACCCCGCCGTCCCTTTCCATTTGGATTTGTTCAGGTACTTAAGCGGATTTAGCGACTTCATGTTCATGAACTCGAAAAGCCCGATCTGGATCCGGTTGCGCCAGAAGTGATGCAGCCGCATCATTGTGGAGACTTCCCGATAGAACTTGGCCAGGCTGAGCCCTTTGACTATATCGCGCCGCAGGTCCCACTCCCGCTTTATGGAAAGGGTCACATCCCTGCCGTCGCGGATCAGGTGTATCCACCTCGCCTCCGGAAACACCGCCTGGACAAAGGGAATCTTGAAGCAATGCTCCGGCGACTTGTCTATCACCACTTTCGATCCGGACTTCTGGCGAAACAGCCCGAACTCCTTCTGGATGAAACGGCGGTGATCGGGGGTCAGCATTCCTTCCACCCGCACATCGTCGTCCAGGTTTCCGATCCCCCAGTCCCAGATAAAATATGGCTCATACCACTGGGTGATATCCCGGTGGCGATCCAGCACCTCGCTTAAGATGGTGGTGCCGGAACGGGGCGAGCCCACGATGAACACGTATGGAGCCGACATATTTTCCAGAGTCGTCATCTTTCCCGGGCTATGGCGAAACGAGGTTTTGATAGGGAATTTATCATGGGTGGCGCCAGCTTACAAGGGGTCCGGGGCGGAAGCTTTCTCCTCCCCCCGCCAGGAATACAGATACAAGGCGGCGGAGCCTCCCAATATGGCGTGCATGACCAGGATCACTATATGCGAGCCGAACCCGAGCATGGCGGCCAGCGACGCGTCGGCGCCGAAGGCGCGCAGGGCTATGAACCAGGCGGTCTCATGGGTGCCGAAATTGGCCACCCCCTTAACCGGCAGAAGGTTCACCGAAAACCCGATCAGGTATACACCGAAAATCACCGTCAGCGACAGATCCACCCGCAAGGCCCACACCACCGCCACGAACACGATGTACTGGGCCAGCCACATGGCGGCGGTGAGGGCCAGCATCGGGGTATATATCTTCTTTTCCCCGATGGCGGCCAGCGAATGGGAAAGCTTCTGCAACTGGCCGGTGATCTTTCCGGCCATCCCCTCGCGCCGGGCGCCAGGCTCCCGGGCCATTCCCAGCCGCGCCACCACCAGGGCGAAAATAACGGCGGCGGCGATGATGGCCAGCAACACCAGGGCCACGATGATAAATGGCCGGGTCACCTGGTCCAGCAGGAATGTGGCCATGAAGAGGAACATGAGGAATATGAAACCGAGATCCGCGATCCGGACCACCAGGATGGCCGCGGCGCTGGAATGGACCCCCTGGGCGAAGAATCGCTTGAGCAGGTACACCAGGGCCGCCTCCCCCAGCCAGGAGGGGAGCACGCTGTTGAGCAGCCCCTGCAGGCACATGGCGCCAAACAGCGGCCCGGAGGAGGGCCGGGGGGTGATGAACAGCCGGATCCGAAGCCCCCGCAGCCACTGATAGACCGCCAGCATGGCCACTGAGACAAAGAACCATGGCAGGCAAAGGCCGGTCATCACCTGGAGAAACTGCTCCATCTGCACATATTGGATGAGCCATGCCACCAGGATGAGAGTGACGAGAAGCGACAGGACGAGGTTGGCCAGCTTCTTCACGGTTGAAATTCATCCGTAAATTGACGGGAAGAGGCGGCGGCTAGCATGGGACTCCTGGCAATATTTGGATTTGGCGCCACCAGAGGGTGTACTGGGGACGGTGGCGGAAGATCGGGAAGGATACGGCCCCTATCCGGAGATACCCCTTCTTCTCTTGTTTTCCTCGTGATAATGTTTGTTATACAGGATTTCCCACTCGTCGGTTCCCTCCCGGATATCCTTGGAGTAGGATTCGATGGTCCTGCGCACCGCTTCGTCGATCTCCTCCTCGATGGAAAGCTCGTTGCGCAGCACGTTCACGATCTCCAAGCGCAGGTCGTTTTCGTCGCAAAAATACTCGATCCTGTCGTCTTTCATGAACCCGCTCAAAATAAGCTTCGAGAGGTGATTGATTTTTTCCCTGCTCAGTCTCATCCTAGCGCTCCCTTAAAGTATCAGGCCCCGTTCCCGGGCCAGCTTCTGCTTGACCATCTGGAACATCTTGTGATAGTTGATGTTTGCGCTGTCGATCTCAGCGTATTTCTCCTCCAGAATCCGCTTCACCTCGTCGTTGAGGCTATCCTCCACCAGCAGATCGCGGGTGATGATCGCGGAGACTTCCATGATCACATCGGCCCTCTCGCCTCCGGTATCGATGATGTCCATTTCCTCCAGATGGGTCACCACCTGGCTAGACAGATAATCGATCATATCCTTACGTAGCTTCATTACAGATTCCTCCTGCGCCAGTTTCCCCACAGGTGGCCAGCTTGGCCCTGGCCTTAAGTTCTTCCATCATTACGATATCAATTCCTGCGGCGCCCACGTCGTGGTTCCGCCACAATGAACCATGACAGTCCGATCCGCCGGTGACCGCCATATGGCGGCTGACCGCCAGCTCAAGCCATTTTTTCGTCTCATTATCCTTGTGGTATGGGGTGTACGCCTCCACCGCGTCCAGCCCGGCTTCCACAAAAGCGTCCAGATCCGCTTCTTCCAGGTTCTTGCCCGGATGGGCCAGCGATGAAATCCCCCCGGCCTGGGCCACCAGTTCTATCGCCACCTGGGGAGAGAGCCGATCCACCGCCTCGTATGCCGATTTTCCATCACCCAGCACTTTTTGGAATACTTCTTCCGTTGTCCTGAATAATTTCTTTTTCACCATAAAACGGGCAAGAGAGACCCTTCCCAGGGTTCCTTCCCCGGCAAATACAAGAAGTTCGTCCATATCCACCTGGTAGCCAAGCCGATCCAGATGCGCCAGTATCTTCTCCATCCGCTCCAACCTGCCCGCATGGTTCGATTCCACCAGTTTTTTTGCGGCGGCGCTGTCGCCATCCACGAAATAACCGAGCAGGTGAACCGACCCACCTTTGTAAAAAGTGGAAACCTCGATACCGGTTATAAGCTCTATTCCAAGATCCTCGGCCACCTTGTTCGCCTGTTCATACGCCTTAAAAGTGTCATGATCGGTGATGGAAACCACGGAAATCCCCCTTCCGCTCGCGCGTTCCAACAAAGCCTGGGGAGAGTCCAACCCATCCGAGCACGATGTGTGCATGTGCAAATCGGCGTATATTGCCATCGCATCCTTCTTCAAAACAGACATTTATCCTATGTATGTTAAACTAGGGACGTTAACCATGTAAACATCTTTAACGGATTACTAACGATTTTGGCCAATTTGGCATGACTTTTTTCTTTTATTTACCACTCTTTGATATTGAAACCTAAGATGTTATTCACACAAAAGCAATCACAGGGCATAAAAGCCGCCTTTCCGGCGCTAAACAACATGGTGTTTCTCAACTCCGCGGGCCTGACGCCGATTCCTGCCCCATGTCGGGACGTAATGCTCGAAATGACCCAGGATCTATGTTCATACGCCTATTTGAAAATGGCCAAATGGGAATTACAGGTGTCCAAGGCCCGCCAGACCGCCGCCGCCATCACCGGATGCTCGCCAAAGGAGATGGCCTTCGTCAAAAACACATCCACCGGTGTCTCCATCGTCGCCTCCGGCCTGCGGCTGGCCCCTGGCGACGAAGTGATAATCAACGACCTGGAGTTCCCCTCCAACGTATACCCCTGGCTGAACCTGGAGCGCAAAGGCGTGGTGGTCCGCAGGGCCAAAAGCGTCAAAGGAAAAGTCACTCCCGACGCCATAGCCGAGCAGGTGACCACTAGGACAAAGGCGCTGGCCATCTCCTCCATACAATACGCCACCGGGCATAAGACAGACCTGGCGGCGCTGGGACAGATGGCCCGGGACAAGGGGTTCCTTCTCTTTGTGGACGCCATCCAGTCCATGGGCGCCTTCCCCATGGATGTGAAGAAGCTGGGCATCCACTTCCTCTCCGCCGGGGGGTTCAAGTGGCTGTGCGGCCCGGTGGGGACCGGGATATTCTACTGCGACCAGGAGAAGCTGGACGACCTGGAGCTGACGGTCACCGGATGGAACACGGTGGAGAATCCGATCATGTACCACATCATCGATTACAAACCGAAAAATAACGCCCAAAGGTTCGAGGAGGCCTCCGGTGACTATATCGGCATATGCGGGCTGGGGGAGTCGTTGAATATCCTTCATTCCACGGGAATAGAGAAAATCGGGGAGCATATCGTGGCGCTGACAGATTACCTGGAGGAGAAGCTGCGCTCCAGAGGCTACCAGATCCTGTCCCCCAGGGATGAGGCGGACAAGTCCGGGATCATGGTTTTCACTCCATTGTCCGGCAAAACCCCGGAGGATGTGTGCAAGAAGCTGGACCAGAAAAAGATCCTGACCGCGCCCAGGGGCGGGGGTGTGCGGGTCTCTCCCCACTTTTTCAACACAACAGAGGACATGGACCAGCTTCTGTACGCTCTGGAGGAGATATGAAATTCGGACGGAACAACCTGATCGCCGGAAGTGTGGTGATCATCATTACCACGCTGGGCGGGTTCGCTTTGGGTTCGTCGATGGAGTCAAATTTTTCGGAAGGATTCTATAAGCAAAGCTACATCCGGGCTCTCGTGAAGACGGGCCACACCCATGGAATGCTCTTCGCCTATTTCAACCTGATCGTGGCCCTTCTGGTAAACAAGCTGGCGCTGACAGACAATGGGAAAAAGTGGCTGTCGCTCCTGGCCATCGGGGCGTTGCTGACGCCGGTGGGCGTGTTCACCCGAGGTCTGTTGGGAGGAACCGAGGCGGTGATGCCTGTGGTGGCCATCGGGGCGTTGTGCTATATGGCCTGCGCTGTCCTGATACTGAAAGGGGCGCTGGGGCTGAAAACGGAGTAGATGCTGGTGGTCATATAACCAGCCACACCACCCCCACCACCACCGCCGCCGCGGATATCACCCCCATCAACCCGCGCCCCGCCAGCGCCGATAATCTGGCGGAGACACTTCCCGCCGCCATGGAGAACAGAGTCATTGACACCACCGAGCCCACGGCGAAGGCGCCCAGGTACACGGCGGACATGACCGCAGTGGGCATGGCCAGCGCAGGGGAGACCCCCAGAATGTGCGAGGCGCCCGCCAATCCACTTAGCATCCCCACCCCGAAGGCGGCATGGGTGTGATCATGGGGGGGGGAGTGTGGCTCATCTTCCAGTCGCGGCGCATGCCTCTCCAGCTCTTCCGCGCCATGGACGTGATGATGAACATGCCAGCCACCATCATGGAAGTGGCCATGGAGGTGCACCCGCCTGCCGAGGGCCTGATATAACCCCCACAGGCCCACGCCGATCAACACCACCCCCACCATCCTCTCCGCTATGGAGGAGAAAAGTTCTATATGCAGCGCTTCGCGCAACGCCATAATTATCAGGCCGATAACCAGCGCCCCGGCGGCATGGCCCAGGCCCCATGTCAGCCCCGTCCGCCCCGAGGGACGGCGATCCTGGGTGGAGAACACCGCCACCGCCGCCAGATGATCCGGCCCCAGCAAGGTGTGGGCCACTCCGGCGGCCAGCCCGCCCAGGGCAGCGGCCACGATCATGAGGCTCCACCGATTTCAGATTTCATGTGATCCATACAGGTACTTTCGGTTAATGGATGAAAAATATCCAATATATCAGTGGAGGTGACAATTAACATTCATTCTTTGTTGCAAAAAAGGCACGGCATGCCCATATTTAAGGTGAATGACGGGGACACTATTTGGAGGAAGTTTATATGCATTCTATTTTGAAGGGAATGGACCGAGATCACCTTTATGAAAGCTTGCCGTACATCGGCTTTGTATTTACCATGGCGATAATCGGCTCCATCTTCATGGTGGTGGCGATCCTTGGGCTTTTGACAACACAATAAATGCGGATTGGCCATTCCGCGATAAAGGCGGAATGGAAGGCGCGGGCTGGAAATGAGGAGAGATGCGGATTGAAGCCGGGTCAAGGGACAGTCGGCCCGGAGGATAGATTATAGTGGGTTAACCACTCCCGCATCTCTTCCCGAGCGCGGAATATCACTAGCCTGCGCCTCTCTTTTTTCTTTGTTCTCCCGGGCCCCAGGGCAGGGAACAGGGAAAAATTAATATTCGAAGGCTGGAACCTGGCGCCCTCGTGGGGAGTGGTCACATGAGCCAAAAGCGCCCCCATGGTGGTTTCGGGCCCTGGCGGATCGATCGGCTTTCCCAATATCTCCCATGCGGTGAACACCCCAGCCATGAAACCGCACGCCGCGGACTCCACATATCCCTCCACGCCGGTTATCTGGCCCGCCAGCCGCACATGGGGCGCGCTCTTCAGCCGCAACGTTTCGTCCAGCGCCATCGGTGAGTTCACATACGTGTTGCGATGCAGGGAGCCGTGGCGCAGGAACCTGGCCTTCTCCAGCCCGGGAATCATCCGGAACACCCTCTCCTGCTCGAAGATCTTCAGTTTGGTCTGGAACCCCACCATGTTGTACGAATCCCCCTGGGCGTCCTCCTTGCGCAGCTGGATCACGGCGTGGGGTTGCTCTCCTGTGGCAGGGTCGATCAGCCCCACTGGTTTCAGCGGCCCGAAAGCCAGCGTTTGCCGACCCCGGCTGGCGATCTCCTCGATCGGCATGCACCCCTCGAAGTAATATCCTTTCTCGAAATCACGAAAAGACACCTTCTCCGCCGCCAGCAGGGTGTCCATGAACCGGTCATAATCCTCGGCGCTCATGGGAAGGTTCAGATAATCCCCCTGGCCTGTGGGGCCATAGCGATCCTGGAAAAAGGCCACAGACATGTCGATAGAGTCCGCCTCCACGATGGGGGCGATGGCGTCGTAGAAATAGAGGTTCTCCCCCCCCACCAGTCCGCTGATGGTTTTCTCCATCGCCGGGGAGGTCAAAGGCCCGGTGGCCACTATCACATGGTCATACCCTTCCGGGATGGTGTCCTGGCCGCTTCGGATGACGTTGATCCGCGGATGGCTTTCGATCTTCCCCGTGACCACCTCTGCGAATTTGTCCCTCTCCACCGCCAGCGCCTTGCCCGCGGGAAGACGGGTGGCATGAGCCGCCTCCAGGATCAGCGATCCCGCCTCGGTCATATCCTGCTTCAGCCTTCCGGTGGGGGACTCCTCCATCTCTGATTTTAGTGAATTGGAACAGACAAGCTCCGCCAGCAACCCTGTCTGGTGGGCTGGTGTTCCGGTCTGAGGGCGCATCTCGAAAAGATCCACCAGCGCCCTCCCATGGGCAAGCCGGGCTATCTGCCAGGCCGCCTCACAGCCCGCCAGCCCGCCGCCGACGACCGCTACTCGGGCGGTGGTCAGGCCGGGGTCTCCTCTGCCACCTGTTTTTTAAATCCGCATTCCTTCTGGGGGCAGGCCAAAAAGTTACCCGCTTTGAGGGCTTTTTTCACCAGGATCGGATGCCCGCATTCGGGGCACTTTTCCGCCACCGGCTCGGCCCACACGGTATAGTCGCAATCGGGATATTTGTCGCAACCGAAGAAGAATCGGCCAGCCTTGCTGCGTTTGCGCACGATGTCCCCTCCACAATCCGGCTTGGGGCATTTCACCCCCAGCGGTATCTGGCGGGTGGTCTTGCAGGTCGGGTAATCCTCGCACGCGATATATCGGCCGAACCGCCCGGTCTTTATCACCATCGCCTTGCCGCACTTGTCGCACTTAAAGTCGGTGGGCTCATCCGGCGGGGCCTCCGGTTTCTCCTCCGGCACGCCATCCTTATCCAGCTTCATGGTGTTTTTGCATTCCGGATATCCGGTGCAGGCGACGAACTTGCCGAACCTGCCGAACTTGATCACCATGGGCTTGCCGCACTTTTCGCAAGTGAGATCGGTTTTCTCCGCCTCCCCCTTCACGTTGCGCATCTGCTTTTTCGCCTTGTCCAGGTCCGCCTTGAACGGGGTGTAGAAGTCGTCCAGGGCGCTGGTCCACACCTTGTTCCCCTCTTCCACCAGGTCCAGCTCCTCCTCCATCTTGGCGGTGAACTCCACGTTGACGATATCGGGGAAGTTCTCCACCAGAAGGTCGCTCACCAGCAGGCCCATCTCCGTGGGGGCCAGCCTGCGCTCCTCCGTCTTGCAATATTCCCGCTCCTGGATCGTCTCCATTATCCCCGCATATGTGGAAGGCCGCCCGATCCCCTTTTCCTCCATCTCCCGGATCAGCATGGCCTCCGAATATCTGGCTGGCGGCTGGGTGAAGCTTTGCTTCTTGTCCACCCCGCCCAGTTTCACTTTATCCCCCACCGCCAGGTCCGCCGGCAGCAGCTTGTCCTTGTCGTCCTTTTCCTCATTGGGGTTCGGGGTGTCCACGCTCTCTTCATACAGCTTCAAAAAGCCGTCGAATTTCATTATCGATCCATTGGCCCGCAGGGAATACTCCCCCGCTTCGATGTCCACGGTGGTGGTGTCCATCACCGCCGGATTCATCTGGCTGGAAAGAAACCTTTTCCACACAAGCTCGTACAGGGCGAACTCGTCTTTGGACAGCTTGTCCTTCACCTTGTCGGGGGTTCTTTCCACCGAAGTGGGGCGGATAGCCTCGTGGGCGTCCTGGGCGGATTTCTTCGTCTTGTATTCGTTGGGTTTTTCGGGCAGATATTCCTTGCCGAAATTCGTCTCGATAAAGCCCCGGGCCTCCTCCACCGCCTCGGCGGAAACCCTGGTGGAGTCCGTCCTCATATAGGTGATAAGACCGACGGGCATCTCCTCGCCCACGTCCATTCCCTCATACAGCTTCTGGGCCACGCTCATGGTCTTGCGGGCGTAAAAACGCAGCTTCCGGCTGGCCTCCTGCTGCAGGGAAGAGGTGATGAAAGGGGCTATGGGATTGCGCCTGCGCTCCTTTTTCTCCACCTTGCGGATCACCAGCCCGGCCGCCTTTATCGCCGCCTCCACCTTGTCCGCCTCCTCCCCGGAGCCTATCTTGAACTTTTTTCCGTTATGATGGAACGCCTTGGCCTCGAAGGGGGGCGGGGATTTGCCTTCCAGGGCGGCGGTGATGGTCCAGTATTCCTCCGGGACGAACGCCAGGATCTCCCTCTCGCGCTCCACCACCAGCCGCAGGGCCACCGACTGCACCCTTCCGGCGGAGAGCCCCTTGCGCACCTTGTCCCACAACAGCGGGGAAAGGCTGTAGCCCATGAGCCTGTCCAGGATGCGGCGGGCCATCTGGGCGTTCACCCGATCCTGGTCTATCTGGCCGCGATCCTCCATGGCCTTGAGAACCGCTTTTTTTGTGATTTCGTTAAACTGGACCCGATAAAGCTCTTTCCCCTCGCCGATCTCCATGGCGATGTGGCTGGCGATAGCCTCCCCTTCTCTATCAGGGTCCGGCGCCAGGTAGATCACGTCCGCTTTTTTGGCCGCGTCACGGATCTGCTTTATTACCTTGTCCTTTCCCTTGATGTTCACAAACTCCGGCGTATACCCGTTTTCCGTGTCCACACCCAGCTTCGACTTGGGAAGATTTTTAATATGCCCAACAGAGGCGACCACCTGGAAATCCTTCCCCAGGTACTTCTTCAAAGTCGTGGCTTTGGCTGGCGACTCCACGATAACAAGGGATTTTGGCATCAACTATAACTCCAATTAACTTCGCATGAACATCTTGCCGGCGGACTGTTTTACAACGCCTTTTATTTCAAGGGACAGGAGTATAGCAGATACCTTGCCCAATGGCAAACCGCATAATCCGGCCACCTCATCTATATGAGCTTCACCTTTGTCCAGAACCCGGGCCACCACATTCTCTTCATCGGTCAGTTCCATAATAGCCTTTTGAGCCATCAGGTCCAGCCCCATCTGCCTCTGGGTCACCCATCCACGGGCGAAATCCGGCAGGCTGTCGAACAGATCGGCCACCTCCATATACAGCCTGGCGTGGCCCCGCTGTATCAGCCGGTTGGCCCCGACGCTGTTTTTGGAATTGATCGGGCCAGGCACGGAGAACACCTCCTTGCCCGAGTCCAGGGCCGCTGATGCGGTGATCAGGGCGCCGCTGCTCATCGGCGCCTCCACCACCACGGTGCCCAGGGTCAGCCCCGCCACCACCCTGTTGCGGATCGGGAAAGTGGTCTTCCCCGGGGCCGCCGTCAGGCCGAACTGGCTCATGACGGCGCCATTCTGGGCGATCTTCCCTTTAAGGCTGAAATGATCCGCCGGGTAGTTGATATTCAACCCACAGCCGAGCACCGCCACGGTTCTCCCCCCGGCCTTAAGCGCCGCTTTGTGGGCCGCCACATCCACCCCCATGGCAAAACCGGAAACCACACATATCCCCGCTTTGGCCAATCCTTCGGCGATCTTCTGGGCCATATGGCGCCCATAGGCCGTGGGGGCGCGGGTGCCAACGATGGCGAAGGAGAGCCGGTCCTCTTTCCTCCACTCTCCCTTTATATAAAGGATCGGCGGCGGAAAATGAATATCGGCCAGGGGGGCGGGGTAGTCATAATCCCCCAGGAAATATATATTCGTCTCCAGCTTCTGGGCCAGGGCGATCTCGTCGTCGGCCAGCTTCATAGGATCTGACGTCTTTATAAGATCCGCCATGGGCGCTCCCAGGTCCCGCATCTCCAGCAGCGTATCCCGAGGCGCCATGAACACATCCCTGGCGGAGCCAAAACGGGATAACAGGGCGTGGTACATGTTGGGATGCATGTAGGGCAGGCAGTTTAACGCCAGCGCGTATTTCTTCTCCTCGTTCATCGGGGCTTCATCCCGCTTCCCGCCCGGAAAAGAACTGGGTGAAAACACTCCTGACCTGCGCCATGGTCTCTTTGAGATGGTCCAGAAATTTCTCGGTCCCCGCCTCTGTCTCCACTGTCCGGGAGAGCCGCTTTATCAGCGCCGTGTCCCATTCCGGGATGGCGTGCAGAGCCTGCTCCCGGTTCATCCGGACCGTATCCTCCACTGCCCGCAACAGGTCATATCCCCGGGTGAGGGTCTGGGCCATCTGGGCGTCCAGCCACTTGTGGCGCTTGGCCTCCCGCAACAAGGTGACGGTGAAAGGCTCGAAAGAATCCTGGCGGAACCGTTTGTCGATCCGCAGCCACTGGCAGATGAACTCCACATCCACCAGCCCCCCCTGGCCGAATTTAATATCCACCACCCCCCGCTTCACCTTTTCCCGGGACATCTTGTCCCGCATGGCCACGATCTGCTCCACATCCTGGGGGGAGGGGGACTCCACGAAATCCAGCAGCATCCCATCCACCCTTTCGCGCAGCTTTCCATCTCCCGCCAGGGTCCTGGCCCCCACCAGCGCCAGCCTCTCCCACGCCCCGGCCCTGCCGCTGTAGTAATCCTGCGCCGAAGCCAGGCTCACCACCAGAGGGGCGGACTCCCCCTCCGGCCTCAGGCGCATATCCACCTGGTAGCCATACCCATAAGTGGTAAGCTCACCACACAATTTGATTATCTTCTGGATCAGCATCCCCACCCATTCTCGGCAGCTCTCCCGATCGGAAGGGGCGCCGGTATGGTCGAACAGCGCGATCAGGTCCATATCGGAGCCGAAGTTCATCTCCCGTCGGCCCATCTTCCCCGCCGCCACCAGGGCCCACTGGGCGCCTTTTGGGCGGGGAGGCAGGGACTCCAGGGCAATCCGGATCGCCGCCGCCAGATATTCCTCCGCCAGCCATGTCAGCCCTTTCATCAGTTCTTCCCGCTCGGCCAGGCCCAATATCCGCCGCAACCCCAGCCGCAGATTTTCCGCCATCTTGAAAGAGTTGAACATAGGCAGCATGGAATCCGCGGCGCTGACCCGCAATATTCTGGAAAATTCCGCGTGGTAATGGGCCACGTCGGCGGGCATCCCCACCGGGTCCGCCGCCAGCAACCTTTCTATGATATCCGGCTGGCGGATCAATGACGCGGTCAGGCTCTCCGATGATGAAAACACGCTGGAAAGAAGCTCTATCACCGGCCTGTGGTTGTCCAGCAGGCTATACAGCTGGTCCCTCCCCTTCTTCGCTTCCACGTAATTGGCGAATCCCAGGATCACCTGGTCCGGCCAGGCGCTGGCGGCGGCCTTGGCCACAAGCTCCGGGCCGAACCTGTTGAAAGCTCGCTGGCTTTTTTCCGACGGGTGGGAGAAGGCGGGACCATCGCGCAGGAGCAATAAAGCCCTGGCCGAAGCCATGGGGTGGTCGAACCTTAACGAATCGAGCCAGTGGGCGATCGCCTCCTCATCCTCCAGCGGCGCGGGGAACCTCTCCGCCTCGCTCTCCTTCTCCAGGGTGAACAGGTCGAATATCTCCCGCACCCTCTTTCTTCTCCGGGCTGTCTCCTTCATCATTTTCTCGCCAGGCTCTTCCCCGGCAAAGCCCATCAGCCGGGCCAGGGCGTCCCGTTTCTCCGGATCGGCGGGGACAATGTGGGTCTGCAGGTTGCTGTCGTACTGGATCCTGTTCTCCATCCTGCGCAGGAATATGTAGCTGTCCTTCAGGTCGGCATGGTGGGGCAGCGAAACCAGCCCCACGGCCTGGCATGCGTCCAGGGCTTTGAGGGTGGAGCGCGCCCGCAGAGTCTTGTTCCTTCCGCCATAGAGCAACTGCAACGCCTGGACGGTGAACTCGATCTCCCGGATCCCCCCCCGGCCCAGCTTGATGTCGTCGGCGGGGCTTTTGGATGTCTTTTTTGTGGCCAGGCTGCGGTCGATCTTGTTCTTGATGTCGGCGATCTCCTTCAGCGCCGTCTCGTCCATGTATTTGCGATAGATGAAGGGCTGGAGCCTTTTCATTATCTCCTCGGTCACCGCAAGGTCCCCGCCGCAATGCCGCCCCTTGATCAGCGCCTGGCGCTCCCACTGCCGCCCGTAGGATTCGTAATATGTCTCCATGGCGCCTATGGAATTGGTGATCTCCCCCGACGGGCCTTCCGGCCGCAGCTCCAGATCCATGCGGAACACGAACCCATCCTCGGTGACATCGTTCAAAAGCTTGGTGGTGGACAGGGCCACATGGGTGAAAAACTCGTGGAGATGGACTTTTTTCGGGCCTGTGGTGGTCCCCCTGTCGGAGGTGTGGACGTACATCACATCCACGTCGGAAGAGATGTTCAGCTCCCCTCCCCCCAGCTTGCCCATGCCGATCACGGCGAACCCCGCCGGTTTGGGCTCCGGATCGTCCAGCCCGGTGTAGACCGGGTCGCCAAACCGCTTTTTCGCCTCCTCCACCGCCCATGTGGCGGCGGCATGGATGGCCGTTTCCGCCACCTGGGTCCACTCCCCCAGGGTCACCTCCAGCCCGGCCACGCCGGACAATTCCCGGGCGCATATGCGGGCCAGCTCCCTGTGCTTGAAATAGCGCAACGCCTTGGGCGCCGGATATATGGCCATCAACCCAGCCAGGCTCTCTTCCATTTCCTTTCGGCTCCGGGGCGTCTCCAGGATCCCTTCCTCCAGCAGCCACCCCAATTCTCCATGACGGGAAGCCAGCCAGTTGACCAGGTATTCAGATCCGGCCAGCATCCCCTGGAGCAGGGCCATCCGGTCCATCCGTTCCGCGGCTCCGGGGTGGGCTTCCAGAAGCTGGTTCATGCGCTGGGTCACCACTTCCGGATCGGCGGATCCGGCGGCGATATGGTCTACGCTCATGCGAACAACCTCCTGGCGCCCAGGGGCATGGCCTGTGGCAAGGCGCCGAAAACAGAACGCCACATTTCCGCCCCTTCCATGCAAAGATACAACGGCGCGCCGGGCAACGCCTCATGCAGCATGCCCTTTACCGTATCAAAAAGCTTTCGCCTGATCGGCTTCGCATATCGCAGTTTGTTGTCCGGGCAAAGGAGGAATTCCCCCTTCAATATTCCATCCGGGCCAAACCGGCGGCGGATTACATTCTTCATGGATGGGTGGAACCGCAACGCCCCCAGGCTGATCCATTCCACCCTGGCCGGATCCACCTTGTCGGCCAGCATGGCGGCGGTCTGCCGGTATCCGGCTTCCCATCCGGTGTGGACCACCAGAGGGTCGAAATGAAACGCCACCTTCCACCCGGCCGATACGGCGCGGGAGGCCGCGTCGATCCTCTTTCCAATAGACACAGCGCCTTTCTCCTCGCCATCGGCGATGGCGGGAGCGTTGAGCGACCATGCGATCACAATATTCTCCATCGGTTCATTGTTCAGGATGCTATCTATGTTATCAGTCTTGGTTTTCAGCTCCAGCACGACCCTGGGCCGCTGGCGGACCATGGCCAGGAGCATGGAGGAGAGCCCCAACTGATGGTCGAACATCAACGAATCGGAAAGCTCCCCCGTCCCCAGGCGAATGGGCCCCTCGGTGGCGGCAAGCTCCGCGTCCAGTTCCTGTTCCAGATCGTCAAAATTCACCGCCAGGCGGATTCGCCGATCGGTCAGGTATCCCTGGAGGACACAGTATGAGCAGTCGATGGCGCATCCTTCCGCCAGGTCTATGACCCAGTAGTTGCAGCATACAAGGCCCATGGTCCCCGGGCATTTGCGGATGAACCTTCCCCGGTTTTTTGCCAGGACCAGCGTCCGCTTTCCGCGGGCCACAGGATCGGGGGACATGGCCAGGCCGTCCCCTTCCATGGCGCTGGCTCCCACCACTTCGGCGGTGGGCCATGCGGCCAGGGCGCGCTGGAGGATGGGCGAACTTCCGGCTTCCTCGGTCACAACGATCCTGTCAATGGGATATCCACTCATGAGGTGTAATGTACATTAAAACCGGGGATCACGCCACTGGTGGCCACACCATTAGTGGCCACGCCACTGGTGGCAGCGCCATTAGTGGCCGTTGTCAGGAGGAGGTCAATGCAAAGTATGGAAGCTGTGGCCGACAGAGAAAACGGATTTTCATTATTGGGAAAATGATCCAGGATTAAGGGGGAAATTCTGTATATTTCCTTTGAACGACGCAATTGCCGCATGAACCTTTATTTACTCAATAGATGTCGGCAGGCCCG
>Ga0224501_10001889_pt1 | contig 16351 bp, 17 predicted proteins | sample SF_Oct11_sed_USG_4_FD_169105 | JGI IMG/M metagenome (GOLD analysis project Ga0224501, IMG submission 169105) | Sediment microbial communities from San Francisco Bay, California, United States - SF_Oct11_sed_USGS_8_1 | ecosystem: Environmental > Aquatic > Marine > Sediment | place: USA... | reverse complement strand
GAATATGTTATTTCAAGGGTCAGCCACGGCAAAAAAGGCAAAATAAAAATCATAAAATCTCTTCTTCAAAACGAACATCCATGTGAATACGCCATATTCCTCACAGGTTTTCTTGAAAAAGAAGAAAAAACACCTTGAAAAAGGTGGAAAGGAGCAAAACTCTAGAAATTCGCGGCATCTCTACTAGAACAGATATTAATTAAAACTTTATTATAGGTAGAAATAGGAGACCATCAATTATGAGCTTTGAAATGTGGGCTGAAAAATACCGACCGAAAACATTGGATGATATGGTGAATCAAAAAGAGATAGTTGAACGGCTGAAAAGTTTCGTTAAATCAAGAAATGTACCACACTGCATTTTTGCAGGACCTCCAGGGACTGGAAAAACCACAGCCGCACTTTGCTTAGCAAGAGACCTTTACGGCGACGCGTATAGAGAACACCTCATGGAATTAAACGCCAGCGATGAAAGAGGAATTAACGTTGTTCGGGAAACCGTGAAAACTTTTGCGAGGATTCGATCTATTGGTGAAATCCCATTCAAAATAATGATCTTGGACGAGGCTGACAATATGACTTCTGATGCTCAGCAAGCGCTAAGGCGAACAATGGAGCGTTATACAGAAACATGTCGATTCATTATGTGCGCAAATTACAGCGGAAAAATAATAGAGCCCATTCAATCCCGATGCGCGCCATTCCGTTTCACTTTCCTGCCCAGAGAAGAACACGATAAATATTTGAAACGCATCTCGGAAAAGGAAGATGTTAAGCTTTTGAAGGATGGGTTAGACGCGATTTTTGAGGTTTGCAGTGGAGACCTAAGAAAGGCAATAAACACCCTTCAAGCAGCAGCTTCGCTAAACAAGCCTGTAGACGCGAAAGTTGTCTATTCCATTACTGGAAGGGCTAGCCCAGCGGATGTGCGAAAAATGATTGAAACTGTTATGGCTGGCAACTTTTTAGAAGCAAGAAAGCAATTGCGTGATATGATTCAAAAATATGGGGTGGCTGGAAGCGACATAATCCGTCAAATTCACACAGAAATCTTTAGAACAGAAATTCCAGAACCATGGAAGATAAAGTTAGCTGGCGTTGTCGGCGAAATAGATTATAGGCTTGTTGAAGGTGCAGACGAAGAGGTTCAGCTTAGTGCCTTGTTGGCTAGACTTGTCGAAGCTGGTAACGAATTAAGAAAAGCGAACTAGGTGCAAATGTTTGTATGCTGCTTGGACTGTTAAGCACAAACCAAAGTCTTTGGCAGAGGTTATTGGAAACAAGGAAACAATTCAAAAATTCGTCGATTGGATAAAATCTTGGGATAAAGGTGCTCCTAAAAAAAGAGCTGCTTTTTTGTATGGTCCGCCAGGCATCGGAAAAACGGTTACTGTTGAAGCCTTGGCTTATGATTTTCAGATGGAGCTTGTGGAGAAAAATGCAAGTGACTATCGAACAGAAGATGCCATAAACCGTTTTGCGGGGTTAGCCTCACAATACGGGTCATTGTTTGGCGGGAAAAGGATTGTTTTGCTCGATGAATTGGACGGGTTAACGGGAACAGCTGACAAAGGTGGAGTGAAGGCAATAACCGACATTGTGAAAACTGCTCAATGTCCAATAGTTCTAATTGCTAACAATGCCTATGACCCGCGCTTCTCGAATCTTCGCAGCTACTGCCTTCTAATAGAATTTAAGAAGCCGCCCGCTGGCGAAGTAACGAAACACTTAAAGCGCATATGTATATGTGAAGGCATTCAAGCCGATGAAGAGGCTCTTAAATTTATTGCCCAACGCTCTGGGGGCGACGTTCGCTCAGCAGTGAACGACCTACAAGCTTTGGCTCAAGGCAAGAAAAAACTAACCTATGAAGATGTTTCTTGGCTTGGTTACCGCGACAGACAAGATACAATTTTCAATGTATTAAGAATGATAATTTATGGAAGAACCTGTCTTAGCGCAAAACAAGCGGTGGACATGGCTAACATGGACATTGACATGCTTTTTGAATGGATATATGAGAATGTTCCAGAACACCTAACAGATCCTCATGATTTGGCAAGAGCCATGGATGCACTTTCAATTGCAGATGTTTATCGTGGCAGAATCCGCGCCACTCAGGACTGGAGCTTTACACGCTACGTTATTGATTACATGACTGCAGGCGTGGCTATGGCTAGGCAAAACACTAAAGCCCATGGTTGGATACCGTTCAAGTTTCCCGCGCGTATACAAATGTTGTCAAGGTCTAAGGCTGAACGTGCCATGCAGCTAAACATAGGGCGCAAGATTAAGCGTAGATGTCACATCTCTGCTAACAGAGCCTCAAAAGAGGTTCTTCCATTTCTGAAAATTATTTTTAAAAACAATGCGGATATGGCTGCGGGACTTGCTAAATGGCTTGATTTGGATGCGGAGATGGTTGAACATCTAGCTGGAAGCAAAGAAAAAGCTGAAAACATCGTTAAACTGTTGAGTTAAAAGTCTATTGCGCCCGTTTAGTGTATTTTACTTCCTTCATCAATATCTTTTTCCGGCTGCAAACATACAACATTTCCTTTATCGTCCTCAGCAGCCAAAATCATGCATTGAGATTCCACACCCATCAACTTTCTCCGCTGAAGATTCAGTATAAACGCATATTTTCTACCAACCAAATCTTCAGGTCTATACCATTGCAAAAGACCAGCGACTGCTTGCCTTTTCTCTGTTCCAAAATCTACAATCATCTTTATGAGATTTCGCGAACCCGGGATTTGGTTTGCCTCCAAAATTTTTCCAACACGCATATCCAGCTTTTGGAAATCTTCAAACGATATTTCCATTTTCACAGCCACCGTTTTCCAACTTTCAAGCATTAAATCTATTAAGCTTTGTGTGTTTTTCTCTTCCGTTTTATCTTTTCAACTGTTTTCGCTACGCCTTCCCAGTCTTCGACAGACTTCGAGTGAATTATTTCGAACGCTTCCTTCGAAGTTAATCCAAACAATTCTTCACCGGCAGCTCTTCTTGCGAGATACCGTGCTGCATTTAAAATTTCACCGTTCAATCGTGAATCTATTAAATCCGCTAAATGGCAAATCAAGGCTTCAACGGTGTGTGGCCTAATTGGGCCGTAATCTCCATGATGAGCAGACACCACATGAACTATCTCTAATGGAAAGCCTCTTCGAACAAGCTCTGAAATTACAAGGGATAAATGGTCCATGTAATCAGCTAAGTGCGTGTGGCTGTAACTCCCATTTTCATTCACAGCGTATGTGACGGGCTTAAAAATGTCATGCAATAAAACGCCAGCTATAACAAGGTCACGGTTTACTTTTCCGTGGTAAACCTTCTCTACTGAATCGCAAATTGCTAGTGCGATGTTGGCTGTTGAAACAACATGCTCGATGTAACCTCCTGGATAGTAATGGTGGTGGGATAACCCTGCCGGCGAAACTTCGAGAGGCAGACCTGCATGTTTTTTCCCGTTTATTTCGAAGGTTGGATTTTCCAATAATTCAATAACCTTTCCTCGAAGTTTCTTATCTCGAATTTTGTCCGCTAACGCCTTAAGCTTTGGATGAAGCAATTTGATCTCGCTCGCTCCCTATTTGTTAGTTGCCAAGGCAATATTGATTTTTCGCTTTTCCAGCGTTGCTATTTCATGGGCTTTTAAAATGGGCTCTGGAATACGGTTATGGCATGCACAGTGCTTAACGATTTTTATGGCTTTTTCTAATGAAACCATGTGTCCAACACTAACATAAACCGGTTTACATCCAGGTTTGATTGTAACTATTGTCCCGACAACTTCACCTTTGTGTTTTAAAAAAGCAACTTTGTCTTCGGTCTTAGTCCTTTCAGCTTCGCCAAACAGCCTACTCTTTGCAACACCGATTGTTGGTTTTCCTATCGCAAGACCCAGATGGCTGGCGAATCCACAACGATAAGGATGCGCAAAACCTTGACCGTCAACAAGAAAAATGTCTGGCTGCACATGCAGTTTTTTGATGCTTAGAACCGCGGGCGGTATTTCCCTAAAAGAAAGCAGTGTTGGAATATATGGGAAACGAGTTTTACAAAGGGCTGTTTGTGATTCTACAAGTTTAAGAGAATCGTAGTCCAAAACTGCTACGGCGCCGATAGATATTCCTCTCGCATAAGCAACATCAACGCCAGCAACGAACCTAATTTTTTCAGGCAGTGTATCCTCAAAAATAATCTGTTTGGACAATCGTAACTGTGTTTCATGAGCCTTTTTGACAGAAAACAAGGGTTTTATGCTGAGTGGGCCCATGTCATTCTACTCAATAAATTCTCGAGCTTATCTTCTCTTTGCCAATTTTTCAAAGCGTTTCAGATATTTCTCTAGCATGCTCCTCCGAATTTCCTGTGTTACATCTCCCCGCGTGGCTTCAATAATTTTTCTTGCGCCATCACATTTTCTTCTAAGACCGGGAACTAGCATGTAAGCCTCGTCCATAGCCATAAGCTCAATATAAATTTCATCCATTGTTTCTAAGCATTTTTCGCTTTTCCCCACATCTCCCTCACGTAAAGCATCCAGCGCCATACGTCTATATTCCCCTATAACATCGGCTAATCCAAGTACATAATCAACTGAAGGCACGTTAATTTCCTTCGGTGTTACAAATTTTGATTCTTCGATTAACTTAAGAAATATGTTTGCTTCAGAATACTCTTGAAGGGCAGCGCTAAATAGGCCGCTGTAAACAATGTATGGGTAATTAGCTGACGTGTCATTAAGCTTTGAAATGATCTCTGTAGCTTTTTCAATAAGCTTTTTTGCATCCTTTAATCTTTTTTGATGACTTAAGAGAATTGCTTGTTTGGAAAGGCTTGTTGCCTTTCGCATGTCTTTTTGAGCGTTTTCTCGCACTTTTTCCTTTTCTCTCAGTTCTTTCCTAATCTCCCTCAAAATATTTTTTAAAGAAGGCATAAGTTCGCACCTACTTAGTCTAAGGTAGAAGCAGATAAGTATTTTATTCTGTCCCTAAAAAGGAAGGAGGGAATTATGTAGTTTTGCTGTTATTTTACTGTTCTGTTGGTTCTTTCCATTTCTCTACGAGGAGCTTGTTGTCTCCAAGTTTGAAGCTCACTCTTACGAATATAGAGTCGGCGCCTCTAAATGGGAACATGCTGTCTTCGGCGAAGTCTTTTGGCAAGTAAATCAAGTATTTGCCATCTTTTCTTCTGAACAAGCGTCCTCTTCCATCGTTAACCATTTTGTTTACACCTCGCTTAAATCAATGGTTTAAGTTTGTAGGGAATAGGAAACAAGAATTATTTAAGCCTTATTCTCATCGTATTCAAAAACTAATCTTCACCTTTATAGAAAATAACAGAAACTTGAATCATTTGCAAAAAATCAGCCGCCACCGAATCTTATAGACTTTTCAAGTTTGCTCAATAATACAACTCGACTTTCCTGCGATTCATCAATAATATCGTAGCCTGTTTCCTTCGCTATTTGCGTTGCAAATTCATGAATTTCTCCATGAGTTGGCATACATTCGTAACCTAAACGAAGTCTGGAAAACCCAACATGCATGTAGGCTTTAGGTTCAATATAGGTTGGGTTAGCTTTTTCTACAAGTTTGGCGTAGCCCTTTATGTTTTTTATGTTTAACCCGCGCACTATGGTTATTCGGATTACCGTTGGACATTTGAAGCTGGACAAAAGCTCCAAAGTTTGATTCAGTTTTTCCCAAGCCTTTGGAATTTGAGGACGGCAAACATGCTTAAATGCTTTCTCATCTGGGGCACAAACAGAAATGTAAAGCTGCGTTGGTACTTCCTCTAGTTTAGCTAGAACTGAAGGCATTGTTCCATTAGACACGAGAAACGTTGTGAACCCTTTTCTGTGAAAGGCGTGAATTAACTCTCCTATATGCCTATACAGCGTTGGCTCTCCAGTCAAGCTTATGGCTGCGTGCCTAGGAGTTAAGGCTTCTTTGAATTTTTTCTGGTTTGTCTCGAGGTTGCCCTTGTATCCACTTAAGATTTCAAGCTGCGCCTTGATACTTCCCTCAACAATCTCTCTTGGAGAGTCCCATGCTGGCAGTCTCATTTCATCCCACTTAATTTGATGATCACCGCTCTGGGCTCTCCAACAAAATAGGCATTTTTGTGTACAGTAAAAAAGCGCGGGCGTCATTTGTATGCATTGATGCGTTTTTATTCCGTAAAACTTTTGTTTGTAGCATGGTCTGTCGTGGATTAAAGTTTCATAAAGCCATCTGCACCTTTTAACTGCTGAATGTCGACCAACTAAATGATACTTTTGCTTCGTTAAAGCTTGTATGAGTGCAGACGGGACCAAAGTTTCCAAACTGTCACTTTCCCAATTGTGGGCATTCTATGAAAACATTAAATTAAAAATGATTAATAAATGCAGTTCATTCATCGAAGCAATATGTAACTTTTTGAAACTCGGAGCAAAGTTTGGCAACATCCTTTTTGATGTTCTCTGCTGGCTCCGCGTCAATTGCTGCCCTCTTAATCATTTCAGCTATTCTCAACATTTCATCACCTTTCATTCCGCGTCTCGTAATTTCGCATGTACCAATCCTAACAACACAATCAACAATAATATTTGCACGTTGAAGTTTCTCTGCAAAGGCTCTGCCTTTCTCATAATCTCCATAATCTAATATTACTTGGTGCGATCGGGTGAACCCTAAATGTTGGCAAATAACAGGAAAGCCATAATCATACAAAGACTTGGCTAGGGTTTGGGAGTTGCGGATTACTTGCTCTGCGTAGGCTTTGCCAAAATTTTCCATTTCAGCCAAAGCTAAAGTTAGGGCTGCTATGCGGTTCCAGTGAGCGTTGTCCACAAAGGTTGGGTAAATTTTCGATTTCACAAACTCTCCGTGCTCCTTATCTGCCAAAAATATGCCTCCTTGGGGTCCGAAAAAGGTCTTGTGAGTGGAACCAAACAAGGCGTGTGCCCCTTCCCTTAATGGGTCTTGAAACTGTTCTCCTGCAATTAGTCCCATAACATGTGAGCCATCAAATCCTACAATTGCACCATTTTCGCGGACAATTTTGGCTAACTCTTTAACCGGATGCGGAAAAGTGATCAAGCTTGCGCCGAAAATCACGATTTTAGGCTGTGTGCGTTTTATGATTTCTTTTGCTTCTTCAACCTTTATGTTCATGTCATTCTTTGAGAAGGGAAAGGGCACTGGCTTAAGGTTGAAAAGTCCTGCTAAACCTTCTCGCCACATTCCAGGATATCCCCCATCTTCCGGAGAAACGCACATAAAAGTATCTCTAGGTTTTGCGAAGTTGGCTATGACAATTAAATCTGCAATGTGTCCAGAGAGGGGGCGCAAATCCGCAGTTTCCGCTCTAAAAACTTCCTTTGCTATTTCTTCACCATATTGCTCAATCTCATCAGTGAAGCGTGTACCCATGTAGAAGCGATCTCTTGCAGTGTAGCGATGTCCCAGATCCGATGAAAGAAGGTTTCTAACGGCTGGGCTCATGACATTTTCAGATGGGATGAGGTTTAAACATTTTTTAACACGCCATTGCTCGTGTTTCTGTACTAAATTTAAAATCTCGTCAATCATGTTCAGATCACTTCGAATCCTAGTAATATTGGAGAATTGCCCAATTAAAATTGCTGTCTGTAATTCGCGTTTTTGGCAATTTAACCATAAACATGAACAAGAAAAAGGTAAAGTTTAAAATGTTCTCAGTATTAGAAGTGTTCACAAATCCTAATGAGATTTGAGGGAAAATATTTGGTGAAACGCTTGTTCAAGAAAATTAAGTCTCTCACATTTTTGCTGCTTATTTTGACATCTGCTTTGTTGTCCATTTCATTTTTACATCAGGTAAGAGCAGAGACGAAGATAATCTCAATAACTCCTTCTTCAGGATACGTCGGGACAAATGTTCAATTATCAGCCAATATAACTACGGTAAACGGACCATACATAGTACAATTTGATGAAGAAACCGTTACCAGCGGAAATGCCACGGAGAATAAAGTAGATGTCTCATTCCCTGCTCCTCCAGCGTCAGAAGGTGATCATAACGTAACGGTAGTTGATGTGGAAAAGGTAGAAAATGACACAGCAACTTTTACAGTGTTAACGTCATACTCCTTCATGTCAGTCGTTCCTGAATCCCCTGTTCAACTCCAACAAGGGGCGAATGTGACAATTTCTATAAACATGACAGGGGGAAAGTCAAACTACGTATATCCTAATGTCACGGTTCAAACTCCATCTGGAGACCTAAAATATGAAGCTTTGAAAAATATTGCTACAAATGTTACAGGAGATTTTTATGATAATCTAACTTACCCCAATGATTTTTCAAGTGGCGCGAACACCAACTTTACTGGAGAATATAAGGTACTCTTCAACGAAACCGTTGTAAGCCAATTCTTCATAGGATTAACAAACTCTAGCGAATACCATAGAGGTGACATTGTAAATATTAAGGCGGTTGATTATTACCCGCCTAAGGAAAACATTACAGTTACAATAAAACTTGGAGATACGCTCATTGACTCTATAAACTGGACTGCTATAGACGGCGTCATTGACGTAAATTGGCCTGTTCCTTTAAATGCAACAATTGGAAATTACAACCTAAACATTACACCAGTTCCCAATTCCAAACAAAACGCTAGCGACACTCAAATCTTCGCTGTTCCAGGCTTTAGAATAGAAATCTTTACACTCAACCTCGCAAACAAAACTGTACCCAATATTTTTGTTAAGGCATACGATAATTCAGCTAAGACTTACTATAATACTACAAGCAGCGAAAATGGGACAGCAATTTCAATGCTTGAAATAGGCGACTACCGTTACGAAGCATTCTTTAAAGATGTGCGAGTTGGCGAAATCAACTTCACTGTTGCTAAGGAAGAGCAAATCAATATTACGTGTCAACTGATCACAATGAACATAAACGTGGTAGATGGGCAAAACATTAACATTCCACAGGTTTCCATAAGTTTGAATTATAATTACACTACAAACTTGAATGCCAAAGAAAACAAGACAGGCGCAGATTTTGGCGAAACAAACATTACGGGAATATTGCAACTGCAATCTTTACTTCCAAACATAACTTACACGATAAACGCTTCGCGCTACGGAGAAGTTTTCAATCAAGGAAATAACACACTTTCCGATTTGTCTGCAACAGCATACGTTAACGTGACGATATTCTGTCCAGCACATACGTTGCAAGTTAACGTTGTGGATGCACATAATCAACCCATTGCAAACGTTAACGTGAAGGTTCAAGAATTAATGGGTGGATTACATTACAGCAATAACACAAATCTCGACGGAAATGCTGTCTTAAGCTGCACATTCGGAAAATACTTCGTCAAGGTTTATGCAGGCGAAATAGTATTAAATGAAACCGCTTTGGACTTGTTCCAGAATCAGAGCATATCTATACAATGCAGACTTTACGGTCTAACGGTCTCAGTTAGGGTTGTTGACTATTTTGGCCAGCCGATTTCAAATGCGAATGTGAAGTTGCAACGTGAAGGTCTAGCACTACGTTCAAACCGTACACAACCTAATGGCGTAGCCACGTTTACTAGTATTACTGGTGGAAGTTTACAGATGACAGTCTACCTATTCGACCAAACGCAACCATGTGTCACAAAAGCTTTCTTTGTCGATAGCTCAACAACAATTGAGATTAAATTAGAAGGATACATAATATTAGCGGGGTTCCTTGTCCAAACGGGAAATCTGGCAACAGCGATAATAATAGCTGCAACTGTACTTCTCGTTCTTTTGATAGAAGTTTATAGAAGGAAACGTCTTAAGCCACAGAAAAGTTCAAGCTAGAGCCAGAATAAGGAGTTTGAGAGAAAAAACTTTATATCAAATCTTGTGAAACATATCTGTTAGAGAAGAAAATTGCGTAATGTAAAGTTTTGTTAATAAAAGCCAAAGGTTGTGCATGTATTGGCTCAAGTAAAAACTTGTTCTCCCACGTGTCAATCCTTCAAATGTGCAAAAAATGCTACCGTCTACCGTCGAGATGGTGTATGGTGCAGGTGGACTGAAGAAATGTGCAATGTTGCGAACTGTACGTATGCCATTTGTATAAAAAGGCGGCTGCTTCCAAGAGGAATCTGTGGCGAAACCATAAAGAGAAAAACTGTTGAAACGCAACCTGAAGAAGTCATTGGTCCAACAATAAAGCTTCGTGGAAGGGCTCTTCGCAAAATCAGGGAAAAAGAAATCTTCTGATATCATCATTGGATCTTCAATAGTCAAAAGTGAATTAACTGTGTGGATTAAGTAGTTTGTTCTTTTAATCTATTTTATTTGGCTGGAACACGCTTTACAACTGGCGGTTTTATCTTTTTTAATATTCTATAGCCACAAACTATACATTTCATTTGTCCGCCGCGAAGTTCCAACTCTTCGGAGGGGACTTTCGCTCCGCACCTTACACATTCATAAACGATTCCAGTCGTTGTCTTCTCCATGCTAACTTCCTCTTCTACAAAGAAATCCATTTTGCTTTTAAATGTTTCCGGGCGGTCTTATATTTCATGGGTGGAATGAGAGAAATTGAGAAGGCGTTTGAGAAAAATTCTTTCAGAGTTTCTTCCCCCAGATGAATCCGTCTATATTTACAATTCTTACGATATTGTGGGAGACATAGCAATTCTACGTCTAACTGACAAATCAAGGAGGCACAGTCAAATTATTGCAGAAGCCATTATGAGTGTCCATAAGAATGTTAAAACAGTGTTGGTTCAGACAAGCCCTGTTCATGGAGATTTTAGGCTTCGGAAATTGGAATACATTGCTGGCGAAAATAAAGCCACTGCTGTTCACAAAGAGTCCGGATGTAGGTTCTCCGTTAATCTTGGAGAATGCTATTTTTCACCCAGACTGTTCTACGAAAGAATGCGAATTGCAAAACAAGTTAGAAACGGAGAATTTATTGTAAACATGTTTGCTGGGGTGGGTTGTTTTTCCATCGTTATTGCTAAGCACTCCAATGCTGAGAAAGTATATTCAATTGATATCAACCCCGCCGCTAATCAAAATATGCAAGAAAACGTTAGACTAAACAGGGTGTATGGAAAAGTCATCCCAATACTTGGCGATGCAAAAGATGTGATTGAAAAAAGATTATGCCATGTAGCGGACAGGGTTCTCATGCCTTTGCCTGAAAAAGCCTTTGAATATTTACCCCCTGCCCTGCTAACCCTCAAAAAAGCTGGCGGATGGATACATTACTATGATTTTGAACATGCGAAGAAGAACGAGAATCCGATTGAGAAGGTTAAGCTGAAGGTGGCTGAAAAACTTGGAAGTTTAGGCACGGCTTTTGAAATTCCATATGGTAGCGTTGTTCGAACAACTGGTCCAAATTGGTATCAAATCGTTTTAGATATTAAAACAAAGTTTTGAGGAAGCAGAAAGGCAAATTAGACATGTGTTGCAATACGTTGTTAATGGTGAAAACTGTTAAGCATCAAAGTAGGAGTATGCGGTATATACTGTGGATATTGCCCAATTTACAAACGCGAACAGAAAAACTGTTTTGGATGCGAATGGGTTAATGAGCAATTAAGAAATGTTAGAGAATCTCACAAGGGTTGCGCCTTTTGGGAATGTGCTAAAGAGAAAAACGTGAAATGTTGCTTTCTATGCAAAGATTTTCCATGTCAACTGCATTACGGAAAAGAAGCTGTTTATACTCAAGAAGCGTTGAGTATGTGGAAAGAACTTATGGAAAAAGGATTTATTTTTGGTAAACTCCCATGAAAATGTTTTATAGTTTAAAGGCGAAAATACATAGGGAGGGATGAAACATCAAAAAGAAGCTTATGGACATACTTGCATGTCCAATTGACAAGCATCACCCACTTGAACTGTACATTTTCGAAGAGAAAGACGAGATAATTGAAGGCTTAATTGTCTGCCCAAAATGTTTAAGGTGGTATCCAATACGTGACGAAATTCCAGAAATGCTGCCCGACGAGCTGCGAAAAGAAACCGAAGATTTACCATTTCTGAAAAAGTGGAAAGAAAAGATTCCAGAAAAAATTCTGCTAGAGGGTAAACCCTTCAATCTTAAAAGTGGAATACAAAAGAAATCCTAAATCCCTTACCTTAGCTTCACCGCTCTGCCTATTGCTGAGGATTTTAATGCTGCCTCAGCTATTTGAAGTGCCTTTAAGCCATCCGTCCCCGTTATTAATGGTTTCTCCTTTTTCAAAATGCAATTTGCAAAGTGTTGAAGTTCAAGTTTTAAGGGTTCTTGCCAAGGGTATCTTGGCTGTATGGTTTTTGTTGCATCTTCAATTGTCAATTCTTGTGTGATGTAGTCAAGTTTCATTATTGCTTTGCTCCCTGTAACCACTAGGGTTCTCGTTTTATATGGCGTTAACCAGTTAGACTCAATGAAGGCGCTTTTTCCACCTTCGAAGGTTAGCATTATCTGAGCGTAATCCTCAAATTTTTTATGTTTCATGCTTCCAGTTTTTGCGTAAACTGCAATCGGTTCTTCACCGAAGAGATATCTTATTATATCAATATCGTGGATTGCTGTGTCTTTTACAACTCCTACATCACCTATTCTCTCGGGCCACTCGGAGACTCTTTTTGCTGTGGCGCACACGAGGTTGCCAATTGTTTTGTCTTCAACTGCATTCTTCATGTGCTGGATACCTGGAATAAACCGCATCAAAAAACCCACAGTTAGGTGCAATCCTTCTTCTTCAGCCGTTTCTAGCAGTTTTTCCGCTTGTTTCACGTTTGTCGCCATAGGTTTTTCAACTAGAACATGTTTTCCAGCTTTCAAAGCTTTCAACGTCTCTTTCGCAAGGTTTAGCGACCAGACGCAATTGCTCACTGCTTCAATGTCTTTCCTCTTTAGCAATTTTCCCATGCTTGTGTAAGCTCTTACACCGAATTGCTTAGCCACGTTTTTGGCTCTTTCGGCATTTATGTCGCAGACGGCTAAAAGTTCTGTTTCTTCCAATTCTTTAAAGACTCTTGCGTGGTTTCTTCCCCAGAAACCTGTTCCAATGACTGCTACGCCTAACTTTTTCATTTTGTCCAGACTCCTCTTCCTAACCCACGATATGTGAAACCTTCTTTTTCAACCTTATTCGGTTCAACTATTCCCTCAAGATCAACAATTGCCGCTGGCATTTTCATCAAAGCTTTTAATTTCTTTAGGTTTAGACGTTTAAACTGATCATGACCCGTCAGTATTAATATACAGTCTACACCTTCTAAAGCCTCGCTTAGATTTTTCTTAAGGTGATATTGCGTCTCACCCATTTCATCACTTGAAAAGTATGGGTCGTAAACACTAACTTTAGCACCCCTGGCTTCTAACATTTTAGCAAGTTCTTCAACCATTTTTTTAGGAGAACTCTTCATGTTTGGGATCTGTAAAATTCCAAGCAAAGAAATTCTCGCTCTTCTCAACGTCTTTCCACAGTTTCTTAACGCATCCTTAGTCAAATTAACCGCATGTTTAACTATTTCTTCATTTATTTCTCTGGCAATTGCTGGGACTCGAAGCTTCAAGTTCAGATTTTCGGAGTCTTCCAACAAAAGATACGAGTCTTCTCGGATGTTCCCATCGACAAGCGTCGGCAACGAAAGCACAGGGTAAGCACCAATCTTCGCAAGTTTATGAGCTTCCAGATAATCTACGCCTACTTTTTCACAGAAAAGGGCAAGTTCGTTAGCAAGGGCAACGTTGACGTCTTGTTGCATTGCTTCAAAAAGTGTAACAGCTTCTGCTGTCTTTACACACTCGGTTTTTCTCAAACAGCCTTTTGTGACGGTTCCTAGAATAGTTGAAGCGGCATTTAAGCTGTTTTTGTCCGTTGCTGCAACGATTCGCTCTTGATTTGCTAGGGTCTCCAATGTTTGCCCATTTAAAAGTCGGATTGGGCTGTATGCTAGGCCGAAATCGGCTCCAACTTTAAATCCTGAAGTGTTTTCCAAAACCTCTTTAACCAAGCCTTGTGTAACACCAACCCCAACAGTGCTCATGACAACAACTAAAGAGCCACGGCGAAGGCCCGAGCCCACTCGTCTACAAGTGTTTTCCAAATTTGAGTAATTGGCTTTCTTCTTTTCATCGATTTCCACTGGAACTGTTATAGTAATGACATCACTTTGGGAAACTGCAGTTTTAGCGTCAGTCATGGCGTTTAAAAGTCCCGTTTTTACGTAATTTTTCAATTTAAGCTCAATTTCGCGTTTTAACAGGGGCATTTTTCCTCGTAGAATGCTATTTACTATGGTTTGGTCTGCATCTGCACATTTGACTTTAAATCCTGCCTCAGCAAAAAGACAAGCATAGAGAACGCCGATCTGTCCACAACCTACAACGCTAACTGTATATTTTCCACGTTTTTCGATGGTGTCGATTTCTTCGGGTTTTATATATAATATTGATGAAGACATACATCGGTGTTCTCCATAAATGTGATTGTGGATAACTGTTTTAACTCTTTAAACTTCCAATTATCTTTTTGAGTTTTAAAGTGTATTCGTTGACAAGCTGTATGGCTTTTTCTTCAGTTTTGGCTTCTGCATATAATCGGTAAATGGGTTCTGTCCCGCTTGGTCGTATTAAAATATCGCTTTTGTCCTCAAACCATATTTTGACTCCGTCAATAGTATTTATGTTTAGACTTCGCACCTGTTTAACCAACTTTTCTAGAGCTTTCTCTTTAGCTTCCTCTGGGCATTCCACTTTTCCTTTTTCAATAAAATATTTTGGCAGTTCTCCAAGCAGCTTTGAAAGTTTTTCACCAGTTTTAGCCATTATATCCAAGATTAAGGCTGTTGCCATTGCTCCATCCCTAACAGATTGATGAAGGCCGTAAAAGATTCCACCGTTCTCTTCTCCGCCAAGTTTTGCGTTTAATTTTTTCATGGTTTGGGAAACCGTTACACTTCCAACCTTGGTCCAAACGATTTCTCCGTTATAAGCATCGGCTATGTCCTTAACTAAGGTTGAGGAGCTTATTGGCGTGACGATTTTTTCGCCGGGGTTTTCCTTTAGAAAGTGTTTTTCCACTAAGGCGAAGGTTTTGTCTCCCCAATGGATTTCTCCATGTTTGTCGACAAAAATTGAACGGTCTGCATCACCGTCATATGCTACGCCAAAATCTGCGCCTACAGCTTTCACCGTTAAAGCCAAATCATTAAGGTTTTCTGGTCGCGGTTCAGGCAGTCTTCCGGGAAATGTTCCGTCAATGTTTCCGTTTATAGTTGTAACTTTACATCCGAACTCTCTGAGCAAGCGTGGTGCAGTTAGGTTGCCAACGCCGTTTGCTGCGTCAACTACAACGTGGAAATGTTTTTTTGTTATTCCAGCAACATCCACATGCTGTTTTATTGCTTCAATATAATCATCAATTATTCCTTGTAATTCGCTTGTCTTTCCTATTTTATCCCAATCCGCATATTCCACCTTCTCTTCGAAAAATATGTTTTCAACTTCGATTTCTTGTTCACGAGAAATCTCTATTCCATCGTTCCATACAACTTTTATTCCGTTGTATTCTGGTGGGTTATGTGATGCTGTTATTATTACTGCGCCATCTATTTTATGGTTTTTGACGGCATATTGTAACGCTGGTGTAGGCGCCATATTAGCGAGTAGCAAGTCACATCCAGTTGCATTTAGACCAGCAATAACGGCCCTTCCAAGCATTGGGCTGCTTGTTCTGGCGTCATAACCTACCAGAAGTTTTGCATGTTTAAAGAATGTTCCTATTGCGCTTCCGATTTTAATTGTCATTTCTGGGGTTAATTCTTTGTTGACAACTCCGCGGATTCCGTTTGTCCCAAATAAGCGTCTCTGGCCTAACATGCACCATTCACTTTTTTTTAAGTAATGCATTTGGGTGTTAATACGCTCTCAGAAATCTCCTTAGCTGGACAAATCAAAACTCGCTCCGCAAGAGATGTGTCATCCTTTATTTTAACGTGATCGCCAAGTATGCATCCCTTTCCGATTTTGACTCTCTTTCCAATAAATACACCTTCGCCAATTATGGCTCCATCCATCGAGACAAAATCGGATATCACAGTCTCACGGAGGATAACAGAATTTTGAATGCGGACATTTTTTCCGACGGTAACATTGCGGCCCAAAACCACATATGGTCCTACAACCGATTTTTCACCTACAGAAACTTCCTTGTCAAAAGCCGCAGGTTTCTTAATCTCCGTTTCATTTCCAATTTTAGATTTTTGTTGGTTGGCAATGGAAGTGATTAGAGTTTTGTTTACCTCTAAATAATCTTCAGGTTTGCCTATGTCCATCCATAAGCCATCAAAAACGTACC
>Ga0224501_10001888_pt1 | contig 16358 bp, 15 predicted proteins | sample SF_Oct11_sed_USG_4_FD_169105 | JGI IMG/M metagenome (GOLD analysis project Ga0224501, IMG submission 169105) | Sediment microbial communities from San Francisco Bay, California, United States - SF_Oct11_sed_USGS_8_1 | ecosystem: Environmental > Aquatic > Marine > Sediment | place: USA... | reverse complement strand
ATGTATTTCCATGAAATACTTATAGGTAGGATAAAAAAATCCTTGACAAAAAAATCATTATCGTTTACCTTTGAATTATTGGATAGGCTCTTAACCACGTCTTGGTTATAGTTTGCATTAACGTCATAAGACAGCAAAGAAAATCCTAATAAAAAAGCAACCAAAAATAGAAATACTTTTACTTTCATAAAAAAATCTCCTAACATTTTTATATATAAAGAAAGGCAAAATATAAAAGAAAACAAATAGGCTACAGCCCAGGTTTTATAGCTAACCCACTCTAAAAGGCAGTAAATAATTGGGAAAAAGGGCCATTCAGGAAAAACAAAAATCTATGTTTTTTATAATTTTTTTTTGCGCATTAAGCAAATGATTGGTTATATAGTATATTGTGGTTTTATGTCTTTCAATCCAGGTATTATCTATGTGTCGTTCTATACTTACCACACTTTTTAAATGAAGTAAACTCAGGCTGAAAAGCTCTCTGGATTAGAAAATTCTTTATGGATTTAAAAAACTTTTATTATTATACATAGAATGTAACCTTTTATCATTATGTTACATTGAAAGGGGGGAACGAGGGTAAAATAATTTTAATATTTTTTTTCGATTTTTTACTTGCCTTTTGTGTTAATCATTTATATCTTTCATACAACTAATACGGATTAGTCGTATAAAATGAGGTGATATTATGCCACGAAAAAAGCTGAGTCAACTAACTAAATCAGAATTGTTTATGAAGGTTTACGCTGGATATATGGCGGAAAACACATTAAAAGAATATGCCAGGATCATTAATCAAATTGAAAAAGATTCCCTGGTTATCACGTCAAAATCTAAATATCTCCAGGTAAAAGCTACACTTAAGAAATGTGAGCTTGCCGGGATCGGGGTCAAGTTTAATCTGCTTCCCTGGTCAAAGCGTGGCGATTCAGTAAAAGAGAATATTATTGATAAATCCTTAGAGGAAAGCGATTTTTTAAGAGTCCTGGACCATCTGCCAAAGTCTAAAAAAGGAAATGAATTAAAATTAGCTTGCCGGCTCGCATATTATGCCGGTATGAGGCTTTCTGAAGTTTTAGGTCTAAAGCCACAGGATATTAAAACAAATGGCCATATTGAGCTGATTTTTAAGGGCAAAGGAAACAAATCAAGACATACTTACCTCAGAAAGGATCAAAGGCAAAATATAGAAGGGTTCCAGGGTTTCGGGATTGATAAAAATTATGTGGTCTGCACATTTAGAAGGATAGCTAAAAAGTTAGGCTTTGAGTCCACCTTCCACAGCTTAAGGCACAGCTTTGCCCATAATTTTATTAATGCCGGTGGATCCCTGGCAGACCTGCAAAAATTACTCGGCCATGAGTCCCTGGCTACCACAGGTATTTATCTACAAGGTAAATCCGTCCACACTGACACACTAAAAGCTATGGGATATTAAACATGAGGATCATACTATCCATCACACTGATATTATCCCTGGTCTCGGCATGTTCCAGCGGATCATCATATAAACCACTTGATAAGTCCCTGGTAAATGAAATGACGGCACAATACCAGCGGGATAAGCTGGATCATCCACTTGATCTAAAAGGATATTCCAGGCCACAGATTATCACTTTCTGCGCTCAAACCGTACCGGCTGACTGGGTAAAACGCTGGCCAGGCTTTGCATATAGGAAGTTACAGAAATATAATAAAGTGTCAGGGGATCAGGAAAAGGCTCTCAGACAGCTTCTAAGGCTTGAAAGGAATAGAGCCAGCATATATAAGTTTATGCTATTACTTACCGATGAGCAGATTAAGACTGTGGGTTATTAGATTCCTCTTCCTCTTTAAGGAATTGTCACACAACTTCCCTTATCCTTTCCCGCACCGGCTGGCTGATTGTCTTAGTCCTACCCGTTAGGATTTTCCAGAGTCCAGCTTTTGAGATACCGAGTTTTTCTTGTGCGAATTGCTCCTGATTCAATGGTGACTCGTTTACTACTTTCTGGAGTCTACTTATTAAATCGGTGTCGTCTACTCGGTTTACTCCCCGGTGTAGATTCACGACTTTTGACCGCTCACTTTCGCCTGGTGTCATTGCCCTACTTTCCCCTTTAAAATCGCTTGTCGTCCCGTTATGAGGCTCACTTTTTGCCGATTGAGTGTTCCAAAGTCCCGATAATATGTAGATTAGAAAAAGTAACGCCAGGTCAATAAACACAGTGAAGGCCAAATTAACATATAATGTTAGTTTATCCGCTTTTACTCCAAAGGCTCGGTTTAATGCCTCATGTAGTGTTGCTTGTTTCTCTTTCTCATCCAGCTTTATAGCTGTTTGTCTTGGTAGTTTGCTGAGTAGTGCTATTTTTTGAGCGTTTAACTTTTCTATTTTCTTGTTATAGTCATAGATGAGCCATTTATCATCTTTCATATCAAGTTTAGAAATCTGTGTTTCTTTAGTCCTGACTTGACTTTCAAGGCTTTTTATCTGGTTTAATATGGTGTCTCGGTATTCTGTGGCCTCATCACTTGCCTTTGTGATAGACAGATTCACGCTTTTTTTATGCTGTGTGACGCTGTCAGTCTTATAAACTCGGATAAAGAATATTGAGGTTATACTTAATACTATGAGTGACACAGCGAAAAGGCCAGTAAAGACTTTTCCAATTCCCTTTAACCTGAAAAAGAAGAACTCACTAATTATTTTTATACCAATGAAAAATACTATGGATATAACGACAATAAGACCGCTAAAACCAAACTGAGACAGAAAGTCCCGGTCAAGCTCAAAATTGATATACAGGCCAATAGAGATAAGTAATGATAATATAATAGTATAGAGATACTTTTTAGTGTTTGATAAACTCATGGTAAACCTCCAGTAAACCAGGTTTAATGATAAACTGCCTTTTTATGCTCGGTTTACTCATCTAATATACTACAAATTTTTATAAAAAATAAACCCTATTAAAATATTTTTGTTAGATTTTTCATGACACCTGGTTGCAAACCAATATCTGAGGTAAACTATTATGGCTTGGTACACTGTTGAAGAATACGCTAAACTTGAGAACATTTCTGTGCAGGGAGTTTATAAGCGTATAAAGAATGAGAAAGTAAATACGTTAAAAGGTGAATCTGGTCAGATTCTTGTCCAGAAGGACAGTAAACAGGATATACCACATATTATCTATAATGAAACACCTGATCTAAATGAAGGCTCTATTAACTCTCAGATAGAAACAATAAAAGACTTCTTTGAAAGTTTAATATCTGAGATTAAACTTTCAAAGGAAAATGAGATAAAAACAATCCTTGAATCTAAAGAGCAACTTAAAGACAATTATGAAAGGCTTTTAGCTTCTAAAGATTCTGAGCTTGTCAGAATGAAAGATGAGCTTGATAAATTAAAAGGCAAAGGCTTTTTTAAACGTCTCTTTGGTGGGTGATAGCTATTCCTCATCTTCTATATTTTCTGAGTCATCTTTGGGCTCGATCTCTGGATACTCAACTTGATTTCTATAAATTACCTTTTTTTCAAACCTTTTCCATTCTTCAGTATTGTTTGGTAAAACAAAAGTTGGACTCGGCTTGCTTATTAAAGAATATTTAGTATTTTCTGCTAATCCTGCTTTTAAAAGCTCTTTGTGGAGCATATATTCAGGATACAAAGTGCTATATTTAATATATACAACACATTTTATCCCCTGTGAAAGTTTCCCCTCACAGTCATTTAAAGATATTAAACTCTTTCTTAACCTAAAGTATGTAAAGTTTTTAGCTTCCCTGAAGAATGGTTGTCCTTTCGCTGGAGATATAGCATATTTTAGAGATATCTTTACTTTCTTACCTTTTTTTAATTTTCTTCCTTTATACACTTTGTAACCATTAGCAGTTTTCTTTTCAATATATATTTCTCTGTCTCTATGACTTTTAATAACCATAGAGCTTCCTGACGTTATAGATATATCCTTATAGATATATGTTCCTATATAAGCACTTTTTATGTGATAGTTAGGCTTTAGCACTGGTAAACTCTTTAAGTATTTCTTTCTTAATTTTTTCCATTTTTCTTCTTCTTTTTTTATTTCTTCCTCACTCTGATCATAAGACCCGATATAACCGCCACGACCATGTCCATACTGTTTGCCGTGAGTTCTTTTAGATTTCTTGCTTTTACTCTCATCAGATTGACCAGGCTTTTCTGCCCTTTGCCCTGGTTGATATCCACAGGTATATAATATCAGCACGCCAATTATCAAAATAATTGAATGTTTCATATCATTCTCTCCAACATTAAGTATTAGTATTACTACCAGGCTGAACACGACCGGCCACGACTTGCCCTTAATCCTTCTTTGATTGCCTGAGACCGGCTTGTCTTTCTCACAGAATGCTTACACCTTCTCATCAGTGAACAACTCGTTTTCATGTGATAGACTTTTGTTCTGCCATTATCACATATATACACAATGGGATCTGATATTATCTCACGCTTTTTTATGTTTGAAAAAGTCATCAAGTTAATTGAGATTAATATTGCGATCACTAATAAAGTGATTTTATTTAGATTCATATTAAATACTATAGCTATCTTTAAAATCAACTATTAGTTAATACTCTATGTTCAAATTGCAGACTTTCTCTTGTCCGACAAGATATTAAGTAAGAATCATTATTATTCTTCTCAAAGGAATTTATCAAATCTTGACAAGAATTAAACAGGTTTTCAGATTCAGATTTATTCTTTACTTCTAAAATAAATATTTTGAAATCACTTTTTGCTATCAATAACTTTGAGAAATCCCACATGAAATCTCCAGACCATTCACATTCAAGAATTAAAAAAATGTTTTTTAATTTTTCTGCTGGCGGTTCACAATAATCTAACCAAACAAGATCATATAACCACTCACGATCATCACTATTATCTATTGAGCTACAACGAACAACAAATTCCTTTTCTTTACCAAGTTGTGTAAATTTTTCTTTGATTTCCTTAGTCCAACGTGTATTCCCAGCGTTTTTACCTGTAAACTCATTATTAATATCATCTAATATCTTTTTAAACTCTTCGATCATATAAAGCTCCTTCCGAATAGGTGTGTTTAATATAATACCGATTGGTAAAAAAGGTGTGTAGACAATGTCTACAAATAAGTTTTTTTTCACTTTTTAGCGGGTGATGTGGTGGGCTATTCGGTGGGTGATTTAATCACAATGCGTTGTGTTCTATAAATAAAAAAAGGACAGGCGTTTGACCTGTCCTTTGCTTTATATTCTCCTGTTCTTATTATTTGTTATTTTTTCTTTCAATGTTTTTGTCTATACTTTCCAGTGCGTTGTCATTTCCGTTTGCCTCAACCATTTCTCTTGCTCTTTCCAATCCTCTGTTTCCGCTGTTTTCTTCTTGAGCTTCTGATATTTCACTCTCAGCTGCCACAGGAGCTGCTGCTGGGGCTACTGCTGGGCTTTCAGCTACTACAGGAGCTGCTGCTGGAGCTACTGCTTGACTTTCAGCTACTACAGGAGCTGCTGCTTGACTTTCAGCTACTACAGGAGCTGCTGCTGGGCTTTCAGCTACTACAGGAGCTGCTGCTGGGCTTTCAGCTACTACAGGAGCTGCTGCTGGGCTTTCAGCTACTACAGGAGCTGCTGCTGGAGCTACTGCTTGACTTTCAGCTACTACAGGAGCTGCTGCTGGGGCTGCTGCTTGACCTTCAGCTACTGCTTGACTTTCAGCTGCTGCTTCATTATTACCTTCGGCTTCCACAGGAGCAGTTATTCCCGCCATTTCTTCCACAGGATTTATACTTCCTAATTCACCCGCACCATTTGCGCATGCTTGCAAACCTATAAAAGTGATCCCGAAAAGTGCTATCAGTCCTAAGTGTTTATATTGTCGTTTCATTGTTGTCTCCTTGTAATTTTTTCTTATCAAGTCATTTATTTATATAGGAAAAACCGTGCCAAAGCTATTTGTTTTTCTAAAATTTTTTCTGTCTATTTAATAGGGTATTAATTAGTTTTTTGAGAAGTTTTGATTTTTTAATAGTATGAATATATTTTCATACTATTTCAGCCTGAATGTGCTTTTTCTATGAATATTTTTGCGTACTTCCCAGTCATATTATTCTTTACTTTTTGCTATTCTTTGTGTTATACAATAGTATGTATTTTTTTTCGTGGTTTTGGTGTCGAAGGGTATATGACGAGTTATTTATTGATTTAATCACATTGGAATATCAGGACTTCACTTTCCCCCTGGGATCTCCTGGCTTTGGATCCCCGATACCCTGGGACCATCTATAATATACTATCTCATTATATTAATATGACATAGCTTTTTCTCTCTCAGATTTCCTCAAGTTTTCCTGTATTGCCTATTATTTAAGCCTTTACACCGCGCGACTCATGGGCTATGGTATAAATACAGGTCAATTTTCTATTTTCGCCACAAGTTCATTGAGTCTATCCATCGCCGCCAATGCCTCATCTCTTTCTATATATCTATACATTATTTCGGCATATATCTTGCCCCATGCCACATCACCATTCTTAAGTCCCTCATACATAGCCTTATTAAAGACTCCCTGCATAAATCTTATTTCCTCAAGGTGTTCTTCAAATAGCTGTTTCTTTCTATATTCCAGCTCGGCAATAAAATGAGGTAGCTTTTTCCATCGATAATATTGTCCCCTGGATACACCACACTCATCACAAGCCTGGGTTATTGTTCTATATTGCAGGTATAACGCAATAAACCGCTCCTGTATAGGCTCTAAACTTGTTTTATCTTGTTCCATTTTGTACCTCATCTATTAGTTATTATTTCCTTTTTGGGTGATTTTGGGACTTTTTATCCGGTTTTATATATGCTTTGACATTACTTGATGTATCATACAATTCTATATATAAATCAGATTGATCTCTCTGAGTATCACTCAATAGCTTACAACACTTCACGACCTCAAAATCTCACTTCTCGTCCATGTGCTGGAACATCTCGTCTTACCACACTCCATCGAGATATTATAAACCATTCTCCAGGGTGTTTTTGTTTCTGTTATCCATATTCTGCTCCTTATTTTTTTATAATAATTAAAGCAATGTATCATATACCTGTACCTCTCCAAATCGATCACAAGTCACATGTAGCCAGCTTTTTATCATTTGTATTGTCATTAATTTTCTATCAGCTATTTCATTATCAAAATTTTTAACTTTTCATGTATTTGTCATAGTCGTGAAATGACATATTTTCGTTAAATGCTTGTACAAAAAAGCTATTAATGTTGTTTATTTTAGATTTTTGTTTTCTTATGCGATATCTGAGTGCACAAATTATATAGTTTGCTTTTTCATAATCTTTTATTGCCATACTTGTAATAACAGGCTCATCAAGTCCTATTTCCTCACCGTTTTTAAACATTTTTTCTGAGAAATTACGAGTTGTTATTTTTCCAGGATTTTGTTCTTTTATTTCAGAAAAAACAACAACACTCTTTGGCACTTGGCATGGTTTATGCTCTTTATAACTAGATACTTTAAGAGTTGTTGTTGTGTTCTCTTTATAATAATTAGTATTATTAAAAGAATTAGAGATAGGAAATAATGATTGATTTTCTTTGTCCTGAACAGCATTTGAAGAGTTTTTTTCATCGGATTTTAATGAGAGTTTTATCGGATAATCATCTGACAAGCAGGAAAAAAAATATTCTAAATTAATAGTATAATTGTTAATGCGGTGATTATGGCCACGGCTACAAGCTCTATCTTTATATATAATATCATGATCAAGTAAATATTTGATTCTTTTTGTTATTGCACTCTCCGAGCTAATATTTGACCAAGGGCATTTTTTTTTCAAAGCATCCAAGATTGATTTTTGCTTGATTCTTGCTTTGCTGATTTGTTCTTTTTGATCTCGTCTGAGAAGATTTGATATTATATGTTTTATAATAAATTCATCATTTTGATCAAATCTCTCATCATTTGAAATTAAGAGCTTAAATGCTTTCCAATCCCAGTAAGGACTTAGTTCCAAGTAGAAATTTTCTTTTGATGTATTCACTGTTTCCATAAAAAAAACTCCGTTTAAAGTCATTCAATAATTAAACACCACTTTTAATCATAGCCACATATTTTACAAGTAAAATACTAATAATATAGTTTGTTTTTCAGAGCCATGATATATTGAAGTATCTTTAAAAGATGTAATTAAACAGCCTGAAAGTCAAGACTGAAATTTCTTTTAAACAAAAAAAACAACGACTAAAACTTTAATATTTATTTGCCAGTTGTTGTTTTATATGTTTTATATGTTTTATATGTTTTCAGAGGAACTATTATTATGTAAATCATTATCTAATAGAATATACAGGCTCTATGAATCAACCAAGTATCACAAAAACAATGTTAAATATCACAAAAACAATGTTAAATATCACAAAAACAATGTTAAATATCACAAAAACAATGTTAAATATCACAAAAACAATGTCAAAAATGTAGATGCTATAAATGTTGATTAACATTTAAAATATCACTGAAAAGCATGTTAAAATTGATAAAATGAATGTCAAGTATCACAAAAACAATGTCAAGTATCACAAAATATTTTTTTTGTGGTTTTTACATAAATAAATAATTATATTACCATAGCATAAAAAATAAATAATTAACACTATGAAAGAAAAAAACCTAATCACAAAATCAAATCAATTGAATGAAGCAAGGTATTCTCTAAATGCAATGCAACAAAAAATTGTTCTTTGTGTCATTTCTTTAATTCAGCCAGACGATGAAGATTTTAAGACTTATGAATTAAAGATTAAAGATTTAGTAGAAATACTTGGAATAACAGGCACATCAATTTATTCAGACCTCAGAATAATATTCAAAAAGTTACTACAACAAGTTTTAGAAATACCTGATAATAGTAGTGGTGATAAAAATAAATCATTAGTACAGGTGAATTGGTTTTCATTTATTAAAACAATTCCAAAAGAAGGTAAGATTGAAGCAAGATTTGACCCTTTTTTAAAACCATACTTACTTCAACTAAAGCAACAATTTATTAGTTATCATTTGAAAAATGTTGTCCAACTAAAAAGTGGTTACTCTATAAGAATATATGAGTTACTCAAACAGTATGAAAAAATGGGTTTTAGAGTTTTTGAATTAAGTGAACTTAAAAAGATTTTAGGCTTGGAGCAAGATAAATATAAAAAATATGGGCATTTCAAATCAAGAATAATACTGCCATCACAAATAGAATTGCCAAAGAAAACTGATATTGATTTCTTATTTGAAGAAATTAAGACTGGTAGAGTGGTAACAGCAATTAAGTTTGTAATTAAAAAGAAATCATTACCCGCTAATAACACTTTAATAAAAGAGAAGATTGAAATTAATTCAGAAATGAAATTATTGATAAATCTTTTACCAGAAGAATATCAAACCAAAGAAACCATTTTGGGCACAATTTCCAAATATCTTAAAAAAGAAGGCTTTAGTTATGTTGAAAGAAATATCAAATATACAAATAGCTATAAACCTAAAAATTATAGAGTATACCTTCTAAAATCGTTATCTAATAACTGGGGCAAACAATTACAAGAGGATTTAGATGTTAAGAAACAAATTGAAGAAGCAAAAAAAGAAAATAAAGTGCTGGAGTTAGAAGAAATAAAATTAGAAAAAGAAATAACTGAAAAAATAGAAACTTTTATAAGTCAAAATGAGAGCCAGTTGAAAGAAGAAGCACTTGAAAGACTGGAAGATGATTTCAAACAAAATGACGCTAAAAGTAGATTGGCATTATTAGGAATGATTGATTTAATTGCAAGAGAAAAACTTGGTATTAAACCATTAGTTTGACCGGGTAGAGTAAGAAATTTTACGTTTTTTTAGGTACTTTAAGGTTTGTATTGATTGTTCTCATAATCTTTGTCTTGTATTCGATTTGTACTACAATGTAATACAGGTGTACAAACCCTGTATCTGTCCTGCTCTCATCCTGTTTTGTTATGGCCTTTTTGGATCTCATACCAGGATTCGCCAGGCAAGAAGAACACCTTAAAAATAACCGATAATGTTGAATTATCGGAGAATGTATTGCTTACACTCAAAGCAAAAAGCTCATCAAGCTAGCTATAACTTTTTTATATAAAATCCTATGCAAAATAAAGAATCTTAGTAAATTTAAACCAGTCTAAAATATGATTATCATCATAGGAAGGAGTTTGATATGAAACATGCGGTGATGACTATAGTATTTATTTTATTAGCTCACACAGCTTTTGCCGGGATAAATGAGGATTTGATTAAAGCGGCTGAAGCTGGGGATAAAAAGAAAGTGGAATCTCTTCTTGCTAAAGGCGCAGACGTTAATGCGAAAGATAAATATGGGAAAACACCATTACATATAGCTGCGAAAAAAAAATATTTAGTATTAGTCAGGTTTTTAGTATCGAAAGGGGCTAACATTAATGCAAAAGACAATGACGGAGAAATTCCTTTAGATAAATCTTTTGATCAGTATGATGATAGTGTTAAGTTATTTCTCATTAGCAAATCAAAGAAAAAAATGATTTACAATGATTATGACTTTGAAAAAGCCAAAAATTATATTCAACATGAAAATACAAATGAATTAAAGAGAATGTTGATAGATGGCCTCTATATCAACTCAAAAGATAAACGTGGAGATTCTTTGTTATATTATTCAATTGATAAAAATAAGGCTAAATCAGCAAAACTGCTTATCCAACGTGGAGCCAATGTAAAAGTGATAAATAGTTCCGGCGAAAAGCCATTACATATAGCTTCATCAGAAGGAAATTTGGAATTAATTAAAATTCTTATTGCAAATGGTGCTAATGTCAACGCCAAAGTAAAAAAAGGCCATTACGATGAAAAAAGGACACCCCTGCACTATGCAGCTAACCAAGGACAGTATGACACAGTAAAGTACCTTGTATCAAAAGGCGCGGATATTAATGCAATAAATAAAAATGGGGGTACTCCTTTACATGAATCATTAGTGATAACTGGTTATGAATCTGGGAAGAAGAATGTTGAGGTTATAAAGTTTTTAATTAATGCAGGAACTAATTTAAATATTAAAGGGGTATTAAGACGAACAGCTCTTCATTATGCTCTCGAAAATAATAATATTCCTCCGGAAATAGCAATACTTATGATAAAAAAAGGGGCTGATATCAAAGTAGAATCTGATATTGGATCACCATTTTTTTTGGCAGTATTAAGAGGTAATAGCGAAATTGTCTTATTGTTAATTAAAAAAGGGGTGGATGTAAATAAAGATGGGGGAGAAACAATATTAAATTATGCTCCAAATTATGAAGTAGGTAAAATACTGATTGAACATGGTGCAAAAGTAAAGTTTAAAGGTGTAAATGGAGAAACACCTTTACACAGCGCTGCCCAAAGAGATGATATTCGATTTGTAAAATTACTGCTTGATAAAGGATTGGATGTTAACTCTAAAGTAGTGAAAGGAGATGATAAAGGACACACACCATTAATCTATGCCGTTAGAAATGGAAATTATCATATAGTTAAACTATTACTTGAAAATGGTGCGAATATTAATGCAAGGACTCAATCAGACAATGAACTCACTTCACTTCATTTTGCTAATCGTAGTTTATATCCCAATTATAAATTAATCAATCTCCTGATTAATAAAGGAGCTGATGTTAACGCAAGGGATAAATATGGATTCACACCATTTCATGATATCTTATCAATCGACACCAGTCAAAATTATAAAAAAGAAGAACTGACAGATGAAAAACAAGCAGATATAGTTAAATTAATGATAAAAAAAGGCGTTAATGTAAACTTACAAGTCACAAGTGGAAATCAAAAAGGCTGGACGCCACTTCATTTTGCCTGTCAGAATGGAAATGAACCAGTCATAAAAATGTTATTGGAGCATAATGCAGATGTTAATTCTGTTAATGTTTTAGGCAAAAAGCCCTCTGAATATGCGAGAAATAAAAATATCAGGCAACTTTTAATAAAGCATGGATTATCAATAAAAACTGTTACACCTCCTGTGGCAGCAGGAAGCATTTTAAAGCCTCAATTTCATTTTCATGATAATAAAAGCATTTTTGCTGGGACAGCTTTTGTCATTAAATTAGATGGGATAAAGGATTATATCATGGTTTCCGCCTACAGCATAATAAGAAATAATCAAGCGTTTAAAGAAAAGGGAATAATAAACATTTCATTGCATGACTCTGTAGATGGGAAGAAAATGGGGTTAACAAAATCTGAGGTTCAAATGAACAGATATGTCTCGCCAGAAAATAGAGAAATTATTGCCTATAAAGTACAAAAAAGTTCAGTTATTAAGCCCTTACGCCTATCAAAAGCTAAAGTTGGAGAACATATTTGGTTGGCAATTCCGGATGGGAATAAAAAATTCACTCTACACCGAGCTGTATTAAATTATTACTATGATAAAGACTGGAAATTGTCTTATAAATTTGATAGTAATATCATTGATTTTTATGGTACCCGTGGCGCACCACTACTCAATTCAAAAGGTGAAGTTATTGGTATACATACCGATCTTTTGTGGGGTGTTCCCATAGGTTATTCTTCTGTAGGTATTAAACAACTGCTTAAAAGCACATTATCAGATTAATTTGAGATCTCACTTTGTATGCGGAAAGATGTAATCAAGGTTTATTGAAAAAATAACCATACTGTCAAGTTATTTGATTTATTGCAACAAATAAAAAAAATCTTGACTTGCGATTCATTATGACTATGTTTTATAACACACCGCTCGGACGGTTACAAAATGAAATGGAGTGTCAGCCATGAGAAACGGAAGAACACAGCTTGAGTTAGAAGGACTGAATAAGGAAACAGAAAAGGCTATAGGCTATGTCAGAGTGTCAACCGATAGCCAGGCAGATCATGGCCATTCAATCCCTGACCAGAAAGAGAAAATCAAGGCTTATGCCTCAGCTAAAGGACTGGAACTTGTGGATATATTTGTGGATGACGGTGTATCTGGAACAGTGGAACCAAGTAAAAGAGAAGGATTAAGCCAGGCTATTACTTGTCTGTCTGAGAATAAGGCTGACGCTCTTATTGTGGTGAAAAATGATAGAATTGCTCGACGTGCCTCATATCAGAAAGACGTGATCTATGGCCTGGTGGAAGCTGGTAAAGAATATATATCTATTTCTGAGAATGTGGATACTAAATCTGCCAGTGGCAAGCTATTCCTTTCACTCCTAGCAGAGTTCGCAGAATATGAAGTCGAATTAATCCGTGAGAGAACTAAATCGGCATTAACACACCTAAAAAACACAGGTCAGGCTTACACTTCGTCAAGGTTTGGGTATAAAAAGAAGGGATCCAAAAAAGATGGTGATGACAAGTCCCTGTTTGTAAAGGATGAGACAGAGCAAGCCATTATTAACGATATTATATCTCTCTATGACTCTGGTCTATCCTGGCAAAAAGTCTGCAATGCCTTAGCTGAAAAGCATAATAGAAAGATGTTTCCTAACACAGCCCGAAGAATCTACTTAAGAGAAAAAAAAAGACTGATGGCTGAGGTTGCTTAAAACCATGCTTGACCACAGCTCTATCACTACCACAGAGATATATGACCAGGTGAAAGACAAAGCGATACATGACGACATACTATCTGAACTAGTTAATAAACCGACCATGATTGCTAACCAAAAATCCAGCCTCTCCTTTTTCACTGAACACTTCGGCTTCAATTAAACGCGTGAGAATTTTTATTGCAAAATCGGCGTGTTGCTTTGCTCTGTCTTTTTCATCAATACCCGCTATAGAATATTGTTCATATATATACTGTCTTAATTTTGGCGTGATGATGTCAGGACTCGGCACTTGTTCTCTTCGGAAATGGGCGATCGTGTTTTTCTGAATCGCACCGTGCGAAAGGTGACAAATTATCTGCATGATTGGATCATTAAAATACTCGAAACCAATATTCATCAGTGTGTCCCAATACTTTTTGTAAACCTTTCTTAGATCTATGATAGAAATGAACAATGAATCACTATATTCAATCAAATAGATATTGTCGATTGAGCGGTTATTGACCTGATCATAGGCAAAATCCTCTTTGTTTATATAATCCTCAAGGTAGGAGAGACTCGTTTTAGCATTCCGATGAAAAGCATTAACTTGAAGATCCATTCCCAACCAGGCAATATTACTTACAAGCGTTTGGATGTCAGAGCCTATAATAAATTTCTTTAGATTGGCCCAGTTCGAGCCCGAACGATAAACAGGACATGTGATTAGCTGATTTAATGCCTGCCCAGCGACGAAATGAGATTCCTCTGTGAATATATCAAACTGTTCAAATTGCAACCATGGGAGATGATCTTCGATAAAAAGGTCAGCGGTATCATCCTGTGCGACTGTCAAGTCAATATAAGTACAAAAGGCCAATAATCCACGATGGCGTAACAGCGCTGGAGAAAATTCAAAGTCTTTAGCCTTCGGAAGATCTTTTATGCCTACTTCAATGCCCGTTTCATAACTGGTTCTAAGTACTTCCTTGTATCGTTGATCGAAACCGTCCTTATCACCATATGCTCTAATAGTGCTTAGTTCATGAGCGACCGCATGAGCCTCAGCGATATCGTGACAATTTATTGGCTTCTCTTTAGAAAAAACCAAGCCGTTTGGGTCGCCCTTGATTTTCCACTTTCTTGTCCATGGAAGATCGCATCTCTTACTCATCCACTCAAAGGCATCATTGAGGCGGTAAGACAAATTTCGGAGAGTCAATGATCGGTAGTCTTTTTTACTCGCTGATTTAGCGCCAAAAAATATGTCGCGAACAATCAGACAGTTTTCTATATTTTTATACACGTCAGAAAGGTACTTTATCATCTGGGGAGGGCACCCTTTCTGGGAGAGAAGCTTTAAAAATTCTGACTTTTGGTAGAAAGCACGAGGGGTTAAGTTCATTGGCGGAACAACGCCATAAGTCTTAGCTTGTTTTTCTGCCCATAGGATATCGCGACAAATAACCTGGTTGAGACGCCATAATAAGAGCCCGCATGGAGTGCTCGAAAAAAGTTGGTGATGGGCCAACTCATGTTCCTCGACAAGAAAGAGGCGTTTATCTTGAGCTGATGTCTTCTGCCAAATATGGTGTTTTTCAGCGAGTATTCCTTTGAGTGCACTTAAGACACGCCGTGAGTCAACTATCTTGTGTGTGACAGAATACCCAAAAAAATTGGGGCTGTATGTACCAACATTCATTGCGCTATTCCTTTTTGTTATCTAACAAACCCAGCGTCTTTTTAACTATTTCCTTGATAGAGTCTTCCTTCATATTCGAAGTAATTTCCACAAATGATTCATCACCGGATCTAATTTTGATGAATTTGATTTTATCGCGATTAAAGTAATTGATGATTTTGCTGACAAAAAAAAGTACAAAATCTTCTATACCATTGTTCTCCAAAAAGGTTACAAGGATACTGTATGCATCAGTGTCGAGGTTTAACCCTGCACCACCTTTTGGCACAATCAAGAAACTATTTGATTCAGTTTCGTTCGGCACTATATCATCAGCAAAGGCAGAAATAACCTCCGGGTTTTCAAATTTGATTTCTAGGCTTACTTTTTTTTGATACATTTTTTCCTCCACAAAATTTATCGAAACATTAATGAAAACGGTTCTGTCAAATTAATGAAAATTCTTTGCTATTTCAATAACTTGATACAAGAAAAGTGAAAAAAAACTATAAAACGAAAAAAAAACGTTGGATACCCTCGAATAATAACCTATTCAATACTTTATAACTAAACCACTTCCCTTATCCGCTCTCTCACCGGCTGGCTGATTGTCTTAGTCCTACCCGTTAGGATTTTCCAGAGAGCCGGTTTAGTGATCCCCAATTTCTCCCGGGCAAAATCTTCCTGGTTAAGGGGTGAACTGTCCACCGCTTTTTTGAGTTTACCGATTAAATCTGTATCGCTGGACTGGGATCCCTGAGAGTTTACCGCTCGGTTTACCGGGCTGTGTAGATTCACGACTTTTGACCGCTCACTTTCACCTGGTGTCATTGCCCTACTTTCCCCTTTAAAATCGCTTGTCGTCCCGCTATGAGGCTCACTTTTTGCCGTTTGAGTGTTCCAAAGTCCCGATAGGATATAGATTAGAAAAAGTAACGCCAGGTCAATAAACACCGTGAAGGCCAAATTAACATATAATGTTAGTTTATCCGCTTTTACTCCAAAGGCTCGGTTTAATGCCTCATGTAGTGTTGCTTGTTTCTCTTTCTCATCCAGCTTTATAGCTGTTTGTCTTGGTAGTT
>Ga0224501_10001887_pt1 | contig 16360 bp, 10 predicted proteins | sample SF_Oct11_sed_USG_4_FD_169105 | JGI IMG/M metagenome (GOLD analysis project Ga0224501, IMG submission 169105) | Sediment microbial communities from San Francisco Bay, California, United States - SF_Oct11_sed_USGS_8_1 | ecosystem: Environmental > Aquatic > Marine > Sediment | place: USA... | reverse complement strand
GGATATCGAAAATATTGCTGCCCACCGCGTTGCTGACGGCCATGTCCGGCTTTCCCTGCCGGGCCACGATCAGCGAACTCAAAAGATCCGGGATGGATGTGCCGATGGCCAGCACCGTCAGCCCGATGATGGCATTGGGAATTCCCAGATACAGCGCAAGCGTTACCCCGGACTCCACCAGTACCCAGCTGAACAGGGCTATGATGACCACCGAGAGCACGAAAGTGATTACATAATACTTGGGGCGCCGGTTCAGGTCGGGCATGACAAAGCGGAACAGGATGTCAATGGGCAGGGCCCAGTACCAGTACCAGGGCGTATCTCGCCAGGATACGTATTCCGGCTCCAGGGATACCTGGGCTTCATCCCCCGTCTGGTCTTCGTAAGGGAACAGCCGCCTCCAGACCGGCAGAACAAGAATGTAGGCAACATAACTGAAAACGAAGAAGACCGACTCGAAAAGGGTGATCATTCCATCGAGGAATACTATGTACAGCATCACGATGGTGGCGATATAAAATATCAGGTCCCTGACGGCCGGCTGCCAGTTGAGAATGGCGGTACCGAACATGGCCGACCCGCCAACGATAACCAGAATATTGAAAATGGCCGACCCGACTATTGTTCCCGCGCCAAGGTCGGCGAGTTCCATGCTTTTAACCAGGGCCAGCAGAGAGGTGAACAGTTCCGGCGCGCTTGATCCGATGGCCATCAGGGACGCCCCCGCAATATCGGAGGTCATGTTCATCCTTGAGGCGATCATTTCCAGGCTTTGCACAAAATAGGAATCGGTTATCCTGTGCAGGGCGTAAAAGGATATGAACAACGCCAAAATACTTATCAAAACCGGTGCTGCTTCATTCATCTATTGAGCGTTCCATCAATCATGTTCGCCCATTTACAGCATGGGCGGGCATATGTGTGAACAATCAGTCTTGGCTTCTCAACCGCGAGAGGCGGTGTTCGTTGGGTTGCAATAATGCAATTCGATGTCCATTTGAGTTTCCGCCGGTTGTTTTTTCCTTTTTTTGCGACTCCAGTCACGGCGGGTTCTTCATTTTTCAAAAATAATACGCCAGACAGGGTTTGAAGCCGAAACAATTTATTAACTCCCAGACAAGAAAAAAAACAACCCCAAACGGCCATTAAATATTTACAGGCCCTGGAATATCCCGGTGTGGCAAAGCGGGCGCTCAACTCGGCTGTCTTGTGATAACTGGTCGGTTAGGCCTGTAATGACCGGGCGGGCCCTCTCTCCTGCGGGCTGCTTGCCGGGCGGGTTTGTTTGTAAAGTGTGCGGTACTCCCTGGCGCGGGACGGACAGGAAGCGGCGGGATATGACGCCCACAGGCCGAAGATCGGTAAGGTTGTCAGGGTACGTCTTTTCTCATGTCGCGCTGGTTTCCTCGACATAAAAAGAGAACCGGGCTCCCCTGCCTGGGGTGCTGTTCACCCAGATCTGGCCGCCATGCAATTCAGTCAGGGCTTTTGCTATGGCCAGACCCAGGCCGCTGCCCTCGATATCATCTGATGAAAACCGGGTGAATTTATCAAACACCTGTTTGGCCTGTTCCTCGTTCAGTCCTTCTCCCTGGTCTTGAATATGGAAGGTTATCTTACCGGGTTCCTGTATGGCTTCAATATCCACCGTGGAACCCGAGGGGGAAAACTTGACGGCATTGGAAAGCAGGTTCTCCAGGATTCTCTCCAGCTTGAACTCATCAACGACCGGGTCCTCCTTGAGACTTTCAACCCGCACGGTAAATGTGATCCGCTTTTCTTCGGCCTTTTCCTTGAGCAGTTCTGTGATTCGTTCACAAAGCGTTTCAAGGTTGGTTGCACTGCCCTTGATCCTTATGGTTCCTTCTTCAATCCGGGACAGGGTGAGGAATTTGTTCAGCAATGAAAGGCTGCGGCTGGATACTTTCCTGAGGCGTTCAATGACCTCTTTGCCCTCGGAGCTTATGTCCCTTTCCGCAGAAAGAAGGTATTCCGCATAGCCATGGATGATGGAAAGTGGTGAGCGCAGATCATGGGCCACGGCCTGAATCCAGTCTTCCTTCTGGTTGGCGTTGACGGCCCTTGGCTTTTCCGGGCGGCTCTTCTTCTTGCCGGACTCCGGGGCTTTTTTCAAGGACTTTCGGTTGGTTTTGGAAAAACCTCTGGAGTCGTTGTTTTTTTTACCCGTGTCTTTGCGGTCAGCCTGAGTTTTACTCATTGGTGCCAAGTGTTTTTTAAATACATTGTGAAGATAAAAAAAACAGCAATCTCATCTTACCTTGAAAGAAAGGCTTTTCATCACGTCAAAGCATACACATTTATACGTTTGTTCAAGATGCCAAAAATCATATTGAATTATTTATATCGTATTCAGTGTAATTGCCTGTTCTGTTTAATCAGTTATTTATTTATGTATATCCAAAAACGCGCTGATGTTTTCAGTGGTCAACCCATTAGTTTCAATGGTGAATGCATTGCTTTCTTCCCTGTGCAGTCACGTTGGGATGGCCATTTCGGTCAAATGAAGTTCTCAATGCAGTCTCAGAACTGATATCCTCTGAATCTGATGCATATATCCATACATATGTTTGCAGAAGCATTCTGTTGATATGAAGAACATGTTCTATTCCCATAAGCGTTTCAGGCGCTTAAATTCCGGTTCGGAATTTTGATGGGACGTCACCATTGATTCAAAGAAAATAAAAATATGCCTTGCGACAATTGCGAATTCCCCCAATATTCCGGTAACCCGGCAGCCAGGAACATCCGCAACCCGGAACACCTTTCCTGCAAAGCGCTGTTCTGCCATTTGGGTCCGAAAACATTAATCAGCAGTACCCCTTCAAGCAATTCGGACTCAGAGAAGGTATACATATAACGAAAACGGGGGTAGAAAGGTCCATGTTAATATTGGTTTTTTCGTTGTATATACCAAAATCCGGCTGGGAAAGGACCCGTCCGGAATTTCACAGGCAATTAATTTGCGACGTTAGCATATGCAGGACATGATCCCGCCCCAGGGCTCCGCCGGCCGGTTCCGGGTATTTGCCGATGGCAGGCTGCATGGAAAATCTCCCGGATTGGTTGCGGGTTACAGCACCGCCCTTGCCCCCATGACGGATAGGGAACTGGACGGCAGGCTGGGCCCGCTGCTGGAAAATGAGATGGGAGTGGCCGCTGGCCCCAGGATACTCCTGGATCAGCACCATTCCGCCGATGTCATCCCCTGGCAGGGGATAGCCTCCGGGTACAACGCCCGGGGGGCCTCGCAGCTTGCCGGCGACGGCATATGCGGCCAGTCAAGCCTGGCGAAGTCCGGCCCGGCTCTGTTCGTGATAAAAACCGCTGATTGTGTGCCCCTGCTGGCCTTTGACCAGGGCACGGGGGCCTTTGCCGGGTTGCACGCGGGCTGGCGGGGCGCCGCCGCCGGGATCCTGCCGAACCTGCTGGATCAGTGGCAACGGGACGGTTCGGACCCAGGCGGGGTGATGCTGTCCCTGGGACCACATATTGGTTCCTGCTGTTATGAGGTGGGGCCGGATTGCCTGCACGGCTTTTCCCGAACGGATTTGCAGGGCGCTGTGACTGAAGGGCGGGAAAGGCCCATGCTGTCCCTGGCCCGGGTGCTGGAAAACCAGGCTTTGAGGCTTGGAGTGCCACCGGGGAATATATTCGCCGACCCGCGCTGCACCTGCTGTCATGTCGAGAGCGGCGGTGAGCACCCTTTTGCCAGTCACCGGCGCTCAACCCGCCAGGGCTCCCTGCCGGCCGGTCGGAATATCAGCTTCATCGGGCTCGGCTGATGCCATCCCATGAGCCGCGGCGGCCCGTTCTGTGAGCAGACGGTTAACGGGCTTTTATCGCGCCGGGCTGAAGAAATTTCTCAAAAAAGTTCTGTGGACACTGTTGGGGTTCTGTGGTGGAATTTTTTGCAGAGTCTTCGTGATGTGCCACACCCCTGCATGACGAAGAACAATCTCCTGCCGGTCTTTCAGACCGTGCAAGGCCGAAAAACACAGGTGCTTAGCCTCAGTCAGGGATATTTCAATCGGATATCAAATTATGAAACTTATATATACCGGCAGTGTGAAAAACATTTACCAGACCCAGGAACCGACGGAACTGTTTTTTGAATACACGGATGATTACTCGGTCTTCGACTGGGGAAAGATGCCGGACCCCATCCCGGGCAAAGGTGAGATCCTGAGCCGGCTGGGGGAGTTTTTCTTCAGGGCTCTTGAGGACCCCGGGCAGTGGAAAGCGCTGGAGCAGGATGAGTCCGGCGACATCGCGGCCAATATTCCCATCGTGCACCATTTCATCAGGCGCGAGAGCAACCGGCTGCTGGTGACCAAGGTGGACGTTCCCCACCTGAAGGCCGAGTCCATCGGTGGGAGTCTGGTGTACGACTATGGTTTTCAGCTCCAGCCCCGCCAGTTGATTCCCCTGGAGGTTCTGTTCAGATTCGGCGTGCCGGCGGGGTCAAGCCTGCTCAAGAGAAAGCACTGGTACAACTTCGATATCCGGGAAGGGGCGGAGTTCAAGGAGCCCCTGATCGAGTTTTCCACCAAACTGGAGAACAAGGACCGGGTGATTTCCTATCAGGAGGCGGCGCTGATCCTCAAGGGCGATACGAAAAAACTGCGGGAGCTCTATGCCAAGACCTGCGCGGTTGCGCTGTTCCTGCGAAAGCTGCTGGCCGAGCGCGGACTCAAGCTCTGGGATGGCAAGCTGGAATGGGCCTTCATCGACGGACAGGTGTCACTGGTGGACAGCATCGGCCCCGATGAACTGCGGGTCAGCCAGGGCGATGCAGTCTTCAGCAAGCAGTTTCTGCGGAATTACTATCTGGACAGTCCCTGGCTGAAGGCGGTCGAGGAAGGGGGCAGAATCGCCCAGGAAAGAGGCACGGAAAACTGGAAGGATATTGTGGTCAACGAGCTGAAAAGCAAGCCGGACAATCTTTCCGCGCCATATCTCGAGGCCGCCAAGGCTCTCTATCAGGACTTTCACGATATCGTGGTGGAGGGCCGGCAGAGCACCCGCTTTACCGATGCCCTGGCGGCCCTTTGATGACTAGTCCTGCGTAGAGCCTGCAGCCGGATTGACTTAGAGCTTGCGCTTGATGGAGAACGCTCCGCGGACCATTCCCGCCTCGTAGCCCTGGGCATTGTCGTGGGGGTAGTTCTCACTCAGGGCGCTTTTTACCGTGGGGTCGATGCTCTTGCCATGGCAGGCCAGGCAAAGCTCCGCGGTGGGAATCGCCTTCATGAAGCGGAAGAACCGTCCTTCCGGCTCGGAGACAATTTCTGCCTTGGCCAGATCCTGGGCGTTTTTCCCTGACTTCACCTGACTGTCGAATTCCTTGAGCACGTTTTGCTCCCAGGCATCCGGGGCATCGGCATGGTTGCGCAGCTTGAGGCTGACCCGCCGCACCACCTGACCGTTTTCCCGGGATAGCCGGGAGGCTGTGTCCTGGGCATCGCGGGAGCACACCTCAATGGCCTTGGGGGGGCCTCCCTGCTTCATGGCGGCCTGCATCTTGCCGGTCAGTTCCTCGGCAAACTGCTTGACAATCTTAACCGCGTCCTTCTTCAGGCTCTCCTTGTCGTCGGCCGCGGAAAACCCGGCCGGGAAAAAGGCCAGTGAGAATCCGGCCAGTACTGCCAGCATGATGAATTTCCTGTTCATGGTCTTCTCCTGCGAAATTAGTTTCAGTTGTCCCTGGTCAGGCCAGGGCCTGTTTCAGCTGCTACTGGGTGGCGTTGATATTCCTCCTTCCCAGGATTTCTATCGCAAAAATCCGGCGTGAACTTGGTGACCTGGGTCACTTAAGGAGGTTAAAATTTTTACTTTTCCCTTCCGTTATGTTAAAGTTTTTCACGATTTCTGAAGAACCGTGCTTATGAGCCTTGACGGCAAAGCCCGGATTAAACACCAGGAAATTGATGATACCGCCGGAGCCGGCAACATTCTCCAGCGGCAGGGCCGTACAGACGATACAAGGACATGGGGCTGCGAGGGTGGCCTTTTTTTTTGTCCATACATCAACAAAAGGGATCGAAACAGACTACCCCACCAGGATCAGAAGCACTGCTGATCCAGAAACACATCAGTCTCATCAGAACGTCAGGAGAGCGGCAGAACAGCCATGTCCAATCGCGAGATCCTCATAAGTTATCTGGTAAAGCAGGGTCAGGAGCCGCTCCAAAGGCCCCGGGCTGAGATAGCATTTACCGAAAACGAGGAAACCAACCGGGTAGTTAACGATCTGGAGAGGAATCCGCATGTATTTCTGCTGGGGTATCTGATGGACCGGGGCATAGAATCGGCCCTGGCCTGGGAGATCCCAACCCGCCTTAAAAATGCCTTCAGATGGGAAGGCTACGATTTTGCCAATTTCGCGGAGCTCAACGAAAAACAGCTGAACAATGTGTTTATCTCCCTGGACCTGCATCGCTATCCCACCCGGATGGCGGGAGTGTTTTTCAGGGCAGTGAACACGGTGACAGAGAAATTCGGGGGAAATGCGGGAAACATCTGGAACGATACCCCGCGCAGCGCCACGCTCATCAGGCGGCTCCTTCATTTTGAGGGTATGCGTGGAAAGTTCGCCAGCAGCATGGCCAACATCCTGTTCCGTTACTTCAAGGTGCCCCTTGAGGATACGAGCCACCTGGACATCACTCCGGACAGTCATGTGAGGAGGGTGTTTTACCGCATGGGCTTCATAAACGATCCGGCATCCGAGGAGGAGGTTGTGTACTGTGCGCGTGAATTATTTCCCGAATATCCGGGGATATTCGACCACTCCTGCTGGGATCTGGCGGAGCGCGTGTGCAAGCGGGGCCGGCCCTACTGCGACCGCTGCGAGTTGCAGCCCTACTGCCCCAAGTACTCCACCTGACAAACATCTTCGCCGGCGTCCGGCGCTCTCAGTCCGCCTTTTGCTCCATGATACCGGCCAGGGGCACGGTCTCCTCGGTGCGGGTTTTCATGTCCCGGAGCACGGCCAGGCCCTGGGCGGCTTCATCCGGCAGCAGGAGCAGGGCCTTGAGGGCTCCGGTGGCGTCGGCCCGTTGCAGGGCTTTTTTCAGCTTGCGGTAGGAGAAATCGGTGCTGACCGTACGGCCCTGCTCCCTGAGGCCCTGGGCTATCTGCAGGGCCAGCGGAGCCTCGTTTTGGGAAAATGGGATTACCGCGAACTCCAGCTCCCGGTCCAGCTGGGGCAGCAGTCCAAGGTCGGATAACAGCTCCAGGATCACCACGTCCCCAAATCCAAACCCCACCGCCGGGACATCCTGGCCGCCAAAGGTGGAAAGCAGACTGTCATAGCGGCCGCCGCCGCAAATGGCCCTCAGGCTGGCCCCGGCATCGCGGACTTCGAACACGGTGCCGGTGTAGTAGGAGAGCCCCCTCACAACCGTAATGTCGAAGCGGGCGTAGCCCCCCAGTCCGGATTGCTCCAGGCGCTCCAACAGGGTCCGCAGGGAGGCGATGGCCTCGCATTCCCCCAGTTCCGCCAGCACCTCATCCAGGGAGCGCATGGCCAGGAATGTGTTGAGCCGGGCCGTCATTTCTGGGCTCAGGCCCTGCTCCTCCAGCAGCCGGTTCAGTTCCTCCGGGGTGATCTTGTCGCGTTTGTCCATTACCACCATCACGGCCAGGTGGTTTTCCCGCGGGGCCTGTATATGGTCCAGGATGGCGTCCAGCAGCCGCCGGTCGTTCACATGCACCCGGATATGCTCAGGGCCCAGGCCCATCATCCGCATGGCTGTCAGCAGCAGCGAAAGGGCTTCCAGTTCCGCCATCTGGTCCGGCTGGCCGACGATGTCTGCGTTCCACTGGAAATGCTCCCTCCGGCGGCCCCGTGTCATGCGCTCATATCTGAAGCACTGGGGGATGGAGAACCACTTGAGGGGGAAGGTGAGGCTGCTCTGCCGTTGCAATACCAGCCGGGCCAGTGAAGGAGTCATCTCAGGGCGCAGGGCGATGCGCCGCCCCCCCTTGTCCTCGAAGTTGTAGAGCTGCCCTGTTATTTCATCCCCGGCCTTGCGGATGTAGAGCTCCTCGCTTTCCAGCACGCAGGCATCGTATTCCTCGAACCCGAAGCGCCGGGAGGCGTTGCGCCAGATATCGAACAGCCAGTTGCGCAGGCGCATGTCGTCCGGGTAGAAGTCACGGGTTCCTTTTACGGGTTGCAAAGAGATGCTCATAGGTTTCCGGCTTGCTGTTCTGGTCTGCCATGGAACTCCATGGTCGGCTCTGGCCCTCCCTGGCGGGAACCCCTCAACTGGCCAGTCATATAATCAAAGCGGATATGCCGCCCTTTGTCCACCAGGCAGTGGCCGGAACCGGGAAAGGCTCAGGGGGCGTCAAGCAGGGCCAGCCCGCGGGCAAAAGCCGGGGGCGATTTACGGATGTATGCCGGGAAGAATGCCGTGAAGAATGCGGTGAAGAATGCGGTGAAGAAAAAAAACCGGATGGAAGTGAAGCACTGGAAGCACTGGAAACACCGGAAACATCGGAGGGCTCAGTATTTTTCCAGTTCCTTGAGCATGACCAGAAGTTGCAGGCCCTGTTCCTGATCGGTAAAGGAGCATCCCACCCGGTAGCCCTGTTGCTGCTTTCCTTCGCCATAGGTTTCCGGTTTGCAGTCCTTGACCTCGGCCTCTATCACAAAGGCTTTGTCCAGGGTGAGCATGAGCACCTCGCCGATGGTGAATTTGTTTGGCGAAACGAAGGACAGCCCGGCTATGGATACATCGACCAGCTCGAACGTGGTGGGAACCTTGATAATCACATGGGCGGCCTTGACAGCAAACCTGGGCATTCCCCGGTGCCCACTGCTGCCAGGCCCCTCATCGGCTTCCACCACCTCGCCCTTTTCGCGTCCCAGGCGAAGAAGCCGGTTATATTCTCGTTCCCAAACGCTCATAACCATGTGAGCGTACTCTCTTTATAGGTTATTGCCAATACACTTTATCCCTTCTGCCACGCCCTGCCATTATGGGAAAAGCGATTGACGGGTGACGCTATTTTTATGTTGCCGCCTATTGAGCGTCCGGCGCCGGTTGTTCACTGTCCGGCGCTTTTTCCTCCTGGGGGACGTTCTCTGCCGGCGGTTCGGCCGCTGCGTCAGTACTGCCGTTTACAGGTACATCCTGTTTTTCATCACCTCCCGCCGGACTATCTTCCTGCAAAGGGGCCTCGGCCGCCGGTTCGGGCGGGGAGTCCGCCGGGGGTTCCGGGGCGGCCTGGGTCTGATCCGGCACGGGTTCCTCAGCCTGGGGCTCCGAGCCTGGCACCTCCTCCGGCGGGGGCTGTTGCTCCTGTTCGCCGGGGCGTTCTTCCGGAGCATCGGTATAGGATTTTCTGGCACCGGGTTCGGGCCTGATCGTGAACGGCAACGACATCGAGTACCAGTTCTGATCGGTTTCACTGTTGCGTCCCAGCACCCTCCAGTAGAGTTTGTTCCCGCCGGAACGCTCCATCAGCCCCAGGGCCATTCCCGGAAGTTCACCCGCCAGGGGCACAACCTCCTTGTCCCGGAGCCACTTTTCGCCCTGGGGTATGTCGAACTGCACCTCCGGGTCGTCAAAGCCGGGCTGGGCGCTCACCTGCACCTTGAACTCGTTGTAGCGCAGGCTGTCCCAGCGGAAGAGGAACAGCCCCGTTTCCTCGAAAACATAATCCGGCGGAGGGAACATCTGCTTGATGTGGCTGAGGCGGATGGGCTGCCGGAATTCATAGCGGTTGTTCTTTTCGCTGGATTCCACCACCACGTCGGCGGCATCGGCTATGAGCACCATCTTGTAATTGCCCAGGATGATGTTGTCGGCGAAGACATGCTCGAACTCCATCTCCACCTTTTCCCCCGGGGCCAGGACTGGCAGGGTATGGCGCGAAATATTGTGCAGACGGCTGGGCAGGGCCACGTTGAAGTAATCCAGGCGCACTTCCACCGCCCGGGCGATATCCCCGCCCATATTGCGGATATCGGCCTTGATCCGCAGGGGCTCGCCGACCATAAGTCCGGTTGAGGCCAGCTGCACGTTCTCCCACAAAAGATCGGCTTTTTCAAAGGTGAGCTTCTGGGGGGGGCGGAAAACGGGAATCTGCCGGGACTGCCCCTTGTCGCCGGTGGAAAGCCCAGCCATGTAGGGGGAGGCGGGCACCCCCACCTGGAAGGCGGTATAATACACCGGCTTGCCCACCAGGGCGTTCTTTTTGAACCCCGGGTCGTAAACCTCCATCCGCACTGAATAATCGCCCGCGAACTCCGGGCTGGGCAGCTTGAAGTAAAAGAGCTTCTTCTCCCCTCCCGGAATGGTCACCACGCGTGAAAGGGGCTTGCCGCGGCGCTGGTCGCCATCGTCGCGAACTTCCATCTTCAGCCCCACGCTTTCCTTGGCGGAGCCGTTGTTGCGCATCTCCACCTGAACCAGTTGCACCCTTCCCGGGCGAATGATCTTTTCGGCAAGTATTATCCTGACCACATCCAGGTTTTTCATGGCCGCCCGGGCATCCTGGGTCCAGGACAGCCCCGCAAGCATTATCAAGAATATGGCCGATATAAAGATTCTCATGGTTCCACCTCCCTGGCAGTCTTCCTTTTGTATGAGCAAACTATATTCCATGCGCTGTTTGTATCCCGTCCGGTTTTTTGGCCGGGGCCTGTGTTTGTATATTGCTGGTGCGGTGTTGTTCATTTCCGGCACTCATTGTATCGGTACGGCCTCTCCGGTATCATCCGGCCGGATGGCGCTGTTTTTATAAAAGTAAATAGTGCCCTTCTCCGTTCCTAAAAACAGGTCCAGGTCCTTGTCGCCGTCTATGTCCGCCAGCCTGGGTGTGCTCCCTATGGGCACGGGCAGTTTCTTCAGGTCCGAGGGCATCCTGGCCCATCCCTGGGGGCTTTTTTTGGTAACGCCGGTTCTGGCCAGGCGGAAAACCTGCCCCTGATCAGACCCGATGAGCAGGTCGGGGACATTGTCGCGGTCCACATCCCCCACAAAAGGGGTGGCACCCACTCCCACATCCAACTGCAGGAAGTTGCGGTTGTTCAGTTTGAAGTTGAACGATGACTTCCCGCCTTCCCTGAGGAATGAGACCAGCTTTCCGGAGAAATCCCCTACCACCAGATCCGTGGTGTTGTCCTCGTTCAGACTCACCACGGAGGGAGCGGCATTATGCCCCACCCGAACCTTTTTGAGGGCCTCCGGTTCCAGTTCGAACTTCGGGTCTCCGCTTTTGACGGTGTTCCTGTAGAGCTTCACAAATCCGGAATCCAGGCCCACCAGCAGTTCCAGGCGCAGGTCCTCGTCCAGGTCATGCAGGATCACCGAGGGCAGCTTGCCGGGAAGTTTTTCAATCAGGGTGTCGGTCACCTTTTTCCACTTGGCCTCGGTGGGGCTGCCGTCATTGCGGTAATAGGCCACAGTTCCGTTGCCAACCCCCACCAGCAGGTCCAGGTCGCCGTCATTGTCCAGATCACCGAAAGTCGGAACCACCCGGTGCTTGTATTCAATGCCGCCGTATTTTGTTGACTCCAGGGAGTATTCCGGGGGCAGCGGGCCGGCGGGCTCGGTAACGGCGGCCAGTTCCACCTGGGCCGGGCCTGCCTCCACTGCTTCCTCGCGGGCGAATACCGGCGCGGATTCCAGAACGGGCGTGGGGGGCGAGATGGCGGTTTCAACTTCCTCGCTCTGGTTTTCTCCCTCGCTGGCCATGGTGGCAGGCTTGGCGACCTTGGACACCTTGCGTCCGCGGTTCCACCAAAGCTGCACATTACCCTCGAAATCCCCCAGCAGCAGATCTACCAGTCCGTCGCCGTTCAGGTCCACAAAGTGCGGAGCGGCGTATCTTCTCCCGAAAAAGCCTTCCTGGTTTTTGGTCTGAAGCTCCCAGTCCCGGGGGTATTCCTGCTGTTCGCCGCTGCGGTTGAGTGCCAGGCCGATAAAACCCTGGCGGTTGCCCACCACCATGTCGCTGAGGCCGTCGGCATCCCAGTCAAAGAATGCCGGGGCGGCGTTTCCGGGGGAGATCACGTTTCCGAAGCGGGTTGATACCAGCTTGAAGGCCGGCGAGTCCTTGGTGCCCTCGTTGCGGAAAAAGATCACATGTCCCTTGCCGTTTCCCACGAAAAGGTCCTGGTCCCCATCACCGTCGATATCCTTGGTCATGGGCACCGAGTCGCTGCCCACGTCTATTCCTCCCAGGCTGGTTTCCTCAAGTACCAGTTGGATCTTGGCGGCGGTGCCCCGGTTGCGCATCAGCCACAACCGGCCATCCTTGCCGCCCACCAGCAGGTCCAGGTCTCCATCGCTGTCGATATCAACCAGCCAGGGGGCGCTGTTGCCCCGGGCGGAGTTGCCTCCCAGGCGTTCCGGCTTTTTATCCCAGACAGGCTGGTTGCTCTTGCCGATATTTCTCACCAGCAGAATATCCCCGCCCCGCTCCCCCAGCACCAGGTCGAGGTCCTTGTCACCATCCACATCTCCCGAGCTGATCACTATCCGGCGCAGTCCCTGTCCGAACCGGGCCGTGCCCAGCACGTTTTTGGTAACCTTCCACACATCGTCACGGCTGCCGGTGCCCTTGTTGGTATAAAGGGTCATCAGGTTGGTGCTGTCCCCGATCATCAGGTCGGGGATTCCATCGCCGTTGACATCCAAAAACCGTGGAGCCAGGCTGCCTCCGGTGTCTATGCCCAGGAATCTCTTCTGGTTCAGGCGCCAGACCGGCTGTTCCGGTGAGCCGTCGTTCCTGTAGTAATGCATCCCGCCATTGTTCACCCCGATGAAAAGATCGGTGTCGTCGTCCCCGTCCCAGTCCACCAGGGTGGGCACGGCATTTGTTTCCGGCGCAATGGCGGCGATCAGCCTGGGTGTCGGCTTACAGGGCGGTTCCTCGCCGGGCAGGGCATCGTTCGGGGGAAACCTGACGCAGAAACCCGGGCGCTGGCGGTCCCCGTTGTTGATCAGGAGGAACACTTCTCCGGCGTTGTTGCCCACCACCATGTCCGGTGTGCGGTTTCCGTCAACGTCCGCGAAAAAAGGAGTGAGGTTTTTCCCGAAGGAGGTGTCCATGAACTGTTTCATTTCCAGGTGGAAAATGGCCAGGGTGGGTGTGCCCACGTTGCGGTAGAAGGAAATACCTTCCCTGGAGGAACCCACGAATAAATCCAGGTCCCCATCGCTGTCGATATCCACCAGAGCCGGAGCGGAATCGGATGAAACGGATACCGGGGCTTCCACCGGCTGCCGCCCTTTTTCGGCGGAGGCCACGAATCCTGACATCACCTCGGTCAGGAGCCTCCAGGAAATCTCCCCGTTGTTTACCGAAGCCTCATAGCGGGATATGGTGCCGTCAAAACGTCCCACCAGCAGGTCCGGGTCTCCGTCTGAATCCAGGTCGCCGAAGGCCGGTTTGCCGTGGATGGATGTGTCTGTGTGCAAGAGCCGGGGGACACCATCAAGGGAGCCATAGAACTCCTTCTCCCATTGATGGGCGCTTTCCTGGGCGGGCGGAGCGGAAAGGGCAGTCCCTTCCCCGCCGTTCAAAATGAGCAGCACGGTAAAAAATACACTCAGCCAGAGGGCCGTGGGGTTCATTTCAGCATCCATCCCATGGAAAAAGCCTTTTCGCGCCTTCCTTGTCAGTATACACCAAAGGCCTTGTCAGGCTGCTCTGCAGGCGGCTTCGGGCCGATTCTGGTCCGGGCCGGCCCATGGAAACAACAGCCGTCACCCCAGGGATATGCAAAATTCAGGGCCAAATCAGTGTGCAGGGAGGTTAAGACAGTGATAAATCAAGAAAAATTCTGAAATGCGGTGTTCTACTGCCCGCTGCCCCACCCGCCCCACCCGCCTCAGCCGGTGGTGTCGGGTGAAGCGGCCCGCCCCTGGGGATAGGCCAGGGCGTGGTAGGTGAAAAGGGCGCTGCAGAAAAGATCGAATGTTTCCGGAGCAGGATAGCGGGCGATTTCCCTGAGGGTGGTCATCAGGTCCTTCCAGCTCCCGAAGGTATGGTAGGCCTCGTAAAACTTTATCTTCAGGCCGTCCGCGCTGAACTGTTCCAGCAGGTCTTCCACCACCCTGGCAAAGCTGCCGGGTTTTTCCTCCAGCCGGGTCAGGATGTTGTCGAAGAACATCATGATCATCCAGGGCAGACGCTGGGAGTTTCCCGTCAGGTTTTCCGGCCGGATATACTCCGGCTTCAGTACCGGCGGCGGCGGGGGGTGGCTGAGCTTGCGGCGGGTAAACGGTTCCTCCGTGTTTACCGGCGCCACCTGATAGTGCGGGTGGCCCTTGAGAAAGCGGAACAGGTTGCTCAGGTCTTCCTGGCTGCGGTCCAGCTTTTTGGCCGGGGGGGCGATGGCCCGCTTCAAAAACGGGTTGTTTGTTTTCCGGTAGAGGTGGTAAATGGCATCGGCACGGTCAAAGGCCACTTCCTTGGGGGCCTTGGCCGTGGCATTATGCATGAATATCCACAAGGGATCGCCGGCAGGTTTTTTATCATCCCCGTGGGTCATGAGCCTCGCTCGATTTTGCCTGGCCGGGTTGTTTCAGCAGCACAGAACTGTGACTTGAAACTGTTGCACCGAACACAGACTGGTCAGCCGTTGACAGGAGTCGGCCATGGCGCCGGTCCCATCCTAAGTATTAGCAGATGATATTGCCAAAAAGAACCACAGGGTTGCTCAATCGGAACGCCGTCCGGGCGGTTGCCCTGCCGTTGGCCCTGCTTGCCGGCGGTTTTGCGGGGCCGGAGTCCCTGCGGGCCTCAGGGGCCGGCAAGGACGGAGGCCGGGAACCGGCGGTGATGGCGGGAGCCCTGGATTCGGCAATTTCACCCTCAAGCACCGAATGGAGCCGGCCGTACCGGGAAAACTGCCCGGCGGCCCCTCAGGCCGTGCTGGCTGTGCGGCCCGTGCCCCTGCGGGAGCCCTGGGTCCCCTTGCGGGCCACCTACCTGGAGGCGCTCTGTCATGAGGCCGCCGGAAGGCCCCTCAGGGCGCTGCCTTTCTTTGAGCAGGGCGCCCAGCAGCCCAGCCCTGTCAGATACCTGTTCCAGCTGGGCATGTTCAGAAGCCGTCTGGCGCTGGGTGAGCATGAGGCCGCCATCAGCTCCCTTACCGAAATGCTTCGCTCCCAGCCCCCGGAATGGCTGCAAAACAAGATAGGGGAATTTCTGGAGGACTGGATCCTGGGGACGCGTCCACCCGCTCCGGAAATACAGTTTGAATACCTTTCCGCCTATGAGCAGTTCTCCAGCCCCGGCTACAACGAGGCCTCCCTGCTGGAGCATCTGCTGGAACTGGCCGTGCCCAAGGGCGATGCCGCCCAGATAAAAAGAATCCTCATCGCGCTCTGGGAAAATCCCAGTGACAAGGAGGGAGCCCGGAAATGGGCCTCGCTTGAGAAATGGGAGAAAAAGTACGGCCCGCTGGAACTGACGGGGGAGCATTATAAATCAAGGGCGGCCCGGCTGTTCAAGCTGCGGCTCTACGCCCAGCTGACCCGTGAACTGGAGAGCCCCGACCTGCCGCCCATGACCAGGCAGACGGCCTGGGAGCTGGGCCGGTATTATTTCCGGGGGTTGATCCAGGGCCGCGAGCTGGCCCATGCCGCCGTCCAGATTCACACCCCGCCGGTCACAAAGCGCTTCCAGTTCACCAAAAGGCAGGTGCTGATATGGTCAATCCGCATCCAGCTGCGCCGGAACAAGCTGGGGCCGGCGTTGAAGCTGCTCCAGGACCTGGAGGAGATATCGCCCCGGGATGAAGACCTTCCCGAGCTGTTTTTCCAGGTGGCGGAGGCCCACCAGCGGCGGGGCAACCAGCTTACCCTGCGCCACTGGTATGAAAGGATAATCACCGAGTTCCCCGGCTCTGGGGAGGCCTCCGAGGCCTATTGGAAGATGTTCTGGGCGGCTTATCAGTCGGGATACCAGACGGTAGCCGAGGAAATCCTGAGCCGGGCCACCGGAGCCAGCGAATCCTTTCACCCGGTTGACAAGGCCCGGCTGTGGTACTGGAAGGGCCGGATGCAGATGGACAGTGGCCAAAGGGAGCAGGGGCTGAAGACCTGGGGCGTCATGCGTCAGCGCTGGCCCTATGGCTACTACTCGGCCCTGTCTGAACTGATGGAGAACAACCGCCCCCTGCGGCTCAGCGGCGGAGCCAACACAGGGCTTCCGGCGGCCAACGGGAGCCTGCCCGGCAGTCAGGCCGTTTCCGCCGGGGAGCCAGCCAAGCCCCATCTGATCAGCATTTGGGAGGTGGAGGCCTTTTCCGTGGCCTTGTTCCTGTTTTCGGTGGGCGAACGGGACATCGCGGTGGAACTGCTGCGGCACG
>Ga0224501_10001886_pt1 | contig 16363 bp, 5 predicted proteins | sample SF_Oct11_sed_USG_4_FD_169105 | JGI IMG/M metagenome (GOLD analysis project Ga0224501, IMG submission 169105) | Sediment microbial communities from San Francisco Bay, California, United States - SF_Oct11_sed_USGS_8_1 | ecosystem: Environmental > Aquatic > Marine > Sediment | place: USA... | reverse complement strand
CTTAGACTAAAGAAAATCACCAAAGGAGACATCAACCTTAGGCAATAATTTGGTTTTAAAAACCCCTCTGTCTTTACACTCCAGCTGCTTGACTGTACGAGCATTCACATTGACTTCATTTGCGTGGAAATCGCGGTGCATGCGGTTGGACCTCTTTGCTTTCTCCTTGTACTTATTTTCTATGAAAAAGTCAATATTCATTATTGTCAAAAGAAATTACGATAATAGATAACAACTCGCAGACTCACTGTTGGTAAATTGTATGATTTGGGCTGGTTTCCTGTTAGAATCTTGCTGAAATAACAAGAAAACAGAGTGGGTTTCTGTTCAGTTTATACGGGGCTCTATAGTGAGTCAACAGATTGGAGATTGGCATGAATCCGATTAGAATCTCTAGTCTCCACCCATCAATGAATTGAGTCATTTGACAGATGAAGAGCACGCTTCTACCAGTACCACTGCTCCTACATGAACTGAGCATGGCCATACTGTGAATGTTTATTATTTCACTTACACTTAAACATACTATAGTCAACCAATTTGTATCATGTGTTACATAGATTGTATTTAGCCGTCTTCCTGTTTTCCACTGTAGAATGATAAGCTAACAAAGTATGGCTGGTTGAAGCACAACGGCAATGATTTCGGAGTTCAGGAGATTCAGGATCATGGATACACCCTGACCACGGAGTATGTGAAGAGACAGGGAGGAGAGAACGGCGGTGATTGGTCAGCCAGAATCACTGCAACTGATCAGGTTGGGTTTTTGAATGTATTATATCTCTCAGATAGTCTGACATTGAAATTTATGTTTTTCCGTGATTTAAGACTCAGCCTCGCAGCTATATGGATGCGTAGACTATAACCCAGTGCATTATGTTTACGGTTTGATACTAATTACACTACAGAATGTGGGGTGGTGGAAAACAAACCAGGCATATCGTCCATGATTGAAATTTGGAAGTTTCTCATTTGTAGGGTACAACTCCGTCAGACGAAAATAGAAAGGTTTCACTATTTTATTACTTTGTATCTGACGGACAAACCGATATCCAGCCAATCATGGATGGGCACAAACACATGACTGGAATAGAGGGACATGATAGTGAGCTTGGAGAATTCAAACTCAACTTTCGCGCTGTCTCAGCCAAGGGTACGTTAAACCAAAACTATTCAGTTCACGGGCTGTTGCGGTCAGTCGAGTTGACTAAGTCCCCTGACGAATATGGAACTAGTAACAGTATTGTTAAATCATCGATTGAAGTAGATATCCATCCCACATTTTTCTCTTTTTTTCGTGAGTTCCGGAACAGATACTCGAGAGATATCTTAGAATGTTCTATGCTTCGTCGACTGTCATTCGGCGCGTTCCGTACATTCTACTTGAGTAGAGAGAGGGATTATCATTGATTGTTAATGAGGTGTTTAGTCGACTCACTATTATGTATAAACCAGGCATGTTTCAAGGTGCCTCACCCAAAGAGGAGGATTGCCAATGACTTACCCTGGAAAATGTTATTTTTCTTCCATCTCGCCAGTTTCTGCTGTAAACTTTTAGGTAGAGACGATGCAGTGTATGATCACATGATCACGTACACCCCAGAATACAGATACATTGAGCATGTGATGAAATTCGGACTTGAGGTTCGAACTGTTCATGGAGGTAAGCGAATATCTGCCTGATATGTATCTCTGCTGTGGAAGCAGGCTGATTTGATTTATTCGTAGAGATCAGTGGAACTCTGCAGTTTTTATCCGCAAAACCATCTCATGATTCAATCTGAGAAATTAGGAAATAGGACTTCACAGATTCTCTTTGCATTAGATGGTGCTCCCACTGTCCGTGTTCAGATTGTTGGCATCGGTGCGGTTCCTGTTTTCAGGGCAGCAGCATCTCGGCCTGAAAGGTCGTCTTGTACCTCGGGATACACCTGGACCCAACATGTACGTGTACCAAGTCACCGGACACTTACCTCTAACCCTGGAAGTATCATACGAGTCGGCCAGCAATGACAACAGACCTAACCATCTCACAGGTAATCTATAACCTGCAACTATGTAGATTTATACGGATTAAGATGGTCGACCCTGCAGGCACATTCACCTGCCCTAACCTGATCAATGCTTGTTGTGGTCAACCCGCATTACCAGCCTATACAATGTAAATTCTCGATTATCAACAGACTCCGAGCTCAAACTGCGAATGGCCGCTGTTGTTCTGGTAGGGCTACTCAATGGACTTTTAGCGTTTTGTGGTTTCCTTTAAAGTGTATGTGAATTGACAAACATGGTCTCGCAATGTACCCTTGATCTCAGTTCTTGGAAAACCATGCTCAAATCCTGCTGCCTCAAATGCCTGATAAGGTATGACACAATACAATGATGGGCGGAGCTTAGTGATTCCTGTTGGTTTCGTCCCTATCTAAACATCAATCAAGTAGTCAAGCTGAATCCGATGCAACCTCTGATACACTTGAACCTGAAAGCACTGATTGGACAGTAATTAGTTTTGGTATCTTTGACAACTTCAACTAGCCAAATTGAATTGGCCTTGTCCATAACCTTGACCCGTATTGTTTTAGGATCCATTCTCGATGAAGAAATAAAGAAACGAACGGTAGAGTTTGATGAAAAGTTTGAATCTAAATTCGAATTAGCCACAAAAGGACTGGATCAAACCATGATTAAGTTTGCGCAAGCTGCCATGAGTAACATGCTTGGTGGCATTGGATTCTTCTTTGGAGCCTCAAAAGTTCAGTCTGAATACAACCCTGAACCCATCGGTAAGTTATGTGGGACACGAGGAGGATCCACTGGGAGTCATTCTACAGTTTATTGGTTTATTCACTTCGACTGTCCTTCTAAGGGAAATTGTGGCTCACTCTGCTAGACTCAGATCAGTATTTTAAGCGGAGCTTATTCCATTGGATTTTTATTGGCGTCTCCTAATCGACTATTTGAGTATTAGTCAAAGACAGATAATGGTATTTACGGGTTTATGTTAAAGGGGTTATGACACGGCCGACGCATTTTCGGAGTTGTGTTTCCCATTCTTGGAGGGAGGCAACTCCGTATTCATTACAGCGATAACGAGCGGTCTTTTTCCACAAACCGAGTATCGGTCACTCGAATAACTACGGCTCAAATGGCCCAAATAGAAATAAAATGGGGTCTAATTACTAAAACTTAGTAATCTAGTGATCTTCACCCCCTTATAACATCGAGTAGAACTTAAAATTGAACGTAAGATTGGAGAAAACTTTTGTTATAAGAAGTGCTTTGCCGGTTTTCCGTAGCCCAAAATAGAGGCTGTTGCATTCGGGCCTCTATCATTTCCCAACAATGGCACAAATGCCCACTGACAGAGGTGAAAAACTGCACTCTGAAACCCTATTTCTACATTTTTGTTGAACATTTTCTCTATATAGACTTGTGTAACTACAAGTCTAGTGTGCACCTGCAAGAGAATTTTCCAAACATCAGCGCATAAGCCGAGAAATCAACGCAAACACCAACAGCTCTGTGTAAATTTCCTATCGAGGCCAATTTTGGTGCGTCGACGGTCTGAAAAGTACATCACCAAGGGCTCTAAGTATGCGCATTAGTTAGGGCTATATCTAAGCTTCCATTTGAACTGCATGGGTATTGGACCCATTTGTTCATGGTAGGCTTCAGAATCTACAAGCAAGTGAAGTCACTTTTGCCCATGTCATAACCCCTTTAATGAGTCTCGATATCAACCTCTAGATCCATTGGTATGCTGGACCAGTTTTGTAAACATAAATCACCCCTTCGAAGGAAACGTAACGTAGTTAGTTTCTGAGAAGGAGTCTAATTCAAGAGGGGTCCAATACCAGTCAATTCTACACCTTTCGCAAAAGTAGCTAGCAATAACAGCGAGTTCCCCGATGTACGGAGTGACTGAAAAACGGATTACGCTACCTGAGCGGCGGACAAAGCGCCGTTAGATGCCACGCATCGGGGGATAAAGTTGGTGTGGCGTTAGTGACTGTTTTCTCGAAATAGGTGCAACACCAGTGTGAGACAATGAGTGATGTTCACGTTCAAAATCCTTCACGCGTGCTGCATTTGTGAATTTATGCAGCCGGCGGCCATCTTGACTAGGGGTCATTGGAAATTGTAGGAATGCAGCATGACAACCATTGCTAACGGCCGTTATTTCTGGTTAGGGCGATTTTAGTTTTTGAACTTCAGAGGCCGACCTCATCAACTGTTTCCGTCGAACTGGTATGTTGTTTCATACCAATAGTTAGAGCAATCTATTCTCTAAATTTCTGATGCTTCAATTTTTTCGATTAATACTTGTGCCCCCTGAAATTAACAGATAAAGCTTACCTTGTTTCTGTGCATGGTAAAAGATTACCACGATGCTTGGGTTAGCACTGTGCGCTGATTAGCTGATCCATTTTGACCGGCCAATCAGAAGCAAGCATTCGTTAGTGCGGTTTGAGCGTGTTGGCATTGTGTCAGTGTTAGTATAACTGAGCAGCTACTAGCACCAGCCATGCCAGCATCGCCTATCGCAAGCAACTACCCCCTCAATGAACGGTGGACACCATTGGCAGTGAATGGCCATGAGCACCACTTCGAAGAAAATTACGCGACCAGCCCAAACTAACCCGCCAAGCACCAAAAACCAACCGATCGCCTAAATGTTGCATCTGAGTAATCTACAAGCCTAGGTTAAAGCTTGACAGTTGGCGAATCAGAGTACTTAGTAGATCACCTAGTCACTAGTAGTAGTAATACTACTGAGTACTAGTAAGATTACTAAAACTAGTCATTAGGCATACTCGCACCAGTCAATGAGTGAGCGCAGTAGGCAGTTTCTGTCAGTTTATGCGCTACTTGGTTATTGATTAACTGAGTCAACAGTCAAGTAAAGACTGAGTCAAAGTCAGTGAAACTTCTATAACTCACGTTTGGGGTAGGCACTCTAGTAGACTAGTATGATCTACTTTAGTTTAGGCACTAAGAGTAAGAAAGCAGAGTTTCGAGTCAGGACTAAAATAGACCAAACCTGCACCTAGTGGCTAGTCTACTGAACTGAGACAGTGGGTAGAGTATTCCAACTCTAGACTAGACTAAGGTAAGTCTGTCTATTTAGCTAATAGTAAGTCCTTAGACTTGTCCCACAAACTAATGCAGTTCCAAAGCGAGCCTGAACTGCCCAAAATTCCTTCAAACAATCCTTAGCACCGGCCATTGAATTGAATTGGAAATGTACTAAGTAGTAATACATATATTAAAACTAGTAGTACTACTAGTCTAGTATTAGTAGTAGTAATAGCAATGCAATGAATGAGCAAGTACTAAACACAAACAAAACTTGGCAGATTGCACTGACATACTTGTAACGCGTAGCAGGTGATAGTAGAAATGCGAAATTACTTGCTGACTGAGAGTACTAAAATTCAGACTAATGCAGTTCACTAGTTGTTATAACGGGTGACTCCGTAAATGATGGGGCGGGACTAGCCCCACCAGAAAACCGTAGGAAATCGTAGTCAGCTTGAGCCCGCGGGCTTTCGATTGATTAGAGTCCGCGGCCTCTAACACAGACTGTTGTCACCAACGGCTGTCAGTAGCAACGGTGGTCATCCTGTGTTCCTACAACTACCAACGACCTCTAACCGAGAAGGCCTCTGGCTGAATTTGCAAATTCAGCGCTCGCGAAGAATTTTGAATGCGAACATCACAACAGCTCACTGGCTCACACCGATGTTGGACCTACTTCGAGCAAGCAGTCACTAACGGCACACCAACTTTATCCCGCGATGCGTGGAAACTCTCGGCTCTCGGGCCGCCGCTAGTGTAGCGTAATCCGTTTTTCCAGCCACTCCGTACATCGGCCATTGGAAAATGCGCCGCTGTAGCCAGGTACGTTTGTGAAAGGCTTAGCATTGACTGGCATTGGCACCCCTGTTGAACTAGACCCTTTCTCAGAAACTAACTACGTTACGTTTCCTTCAAAGGGGTGATAAATGAATCATACTTCAGATGATCAGACTTCCTTATGGTGTTGCCTGCGACGATAGTATTGAGCTGACATGGTTCAAAACCTTACCTTTTAACAAATCTTCTGGTTTTGTACACTGCTAGGCACAACTGCTTATGTTCATAAAATGATTAAGTGAATTTAGTTTTACTCACTCAGTCACACATCATACAGCCTTTGGCTTATGTTTTTTTCGGCATGGGTAAGAATATAAAAAGACTAAAGAAGTAACTGTCTTATAAAACAGGAACATTGTGATAGATGTTCAAAAGCAAGTAAAAACAACAGCATTTGTTCACTTTCCATAGCTTTGTAACGATGTACTATAGTGCACTGGTGCGCTCGTGGAGCGCTGCCTGAGTCTTCTACCATTTGTCAAAACTCCTTCCCATCTTAAATTAAACAGCATTTGTGGGATATTAAACACATCCTCTTCATAGAATTGACCTAAAATCACAAAAAGAAAACACAAAACAGAAAAAAGTTTGCCTTGACACGGATTCGAACCTGCACTACGGCCATGATTGGATGTTAGCATTTCATCATCATTTCTCCTCCGAGGCAGTTTTGGTCCTACAACAAAAAGAAGAACAGCACAGAGATGGATTTGAAGAGGTCTTTTGAATGATGTAGGATACATTGGGCAAAGCCGGAAAACAAATTTATTTTGAAATGCCTACTATTGGTCATGCAGTCCTATTTTACGCAGCACACCACCACAGAGAGTCGAGCCTCCATGATATGGGCGGTCTGCCTTAACAGGTAATCAGCTGGTTCGAGTCCAGCAGGTGGCCTTCTTGTTGGCTTTTGGTGGTTTGCGGGTTAGTTTGGGCTGGCCGCGTAGTTTCCTTCGAAGGGGTGCTCTCGTGCCATTCACTGCCAATGGCGCCCACCGTTAGGCCCACCGATAGGTGATGCTGGCATGGCTGGTATATAACATGTCTGGATTGTTTGTATTTGATTGTAGACTACTGGGAAGCTTCACTGTTCACAGCTGTGCCATCACGCTCATTTTTCCCGCGAGGTTTTCTCTGGGACGAAGGATTCCATAATCTTCTCATCAGTCAGTGGGATCAGGAGATCAGTATGGATATCATCGGTCACTGGCTCGATCTCATGAACACCGAGGGGTAGGTGTTCTGGTATCATCGATATATGGAAGTAACAGACCAATACCGCTCGCGCGGACCGTCCGGCGCTCGGACCGCACAGACCGTCCGGCGCGCACACCGTCTGGCGCACACACTTTTGGACGACGACAGGGTTGTAGGAAAGCACAAGTTTAGGCGAGAAAGACCTGGAGACTCGACATTAACAAACAGTGAGCTAGAATAATGTCATTTGTAACTGTAAATCGGCTCTTTGACCCTACGCTACGTTCAAGTCTCTCCTCCGGGATAATAATATAATTATCTCGTACATCATTCTATCTTCACACAACTTAATATTTTTCTAAAAACTACTCTGGCTCTTGGGCAAGCTGTTTAAAGGACCTCCTGAGCCTGAGGCTTGTTGGAGTGGTAGGAGCTGGAATTATGTGAAGAGCTCACTCTCGCTGTGGGTGCTCGACATGATTTATTGACTAGGATTTGAACTCAGAATCTTCCGATGTTGACCCTAACACTCTAGCCCTTGAGCTATCCGCTATAGAGAATCACGGAAATGGTAAAAAATTCACTCCTTTAACATCAGTCTTGTGCTTGTATTTCCTTTTGTGATGCGCATCTCCTTCGCACATGATGGGAAACTGAACCTGTTACCAGTCGGTGGTAATCGCAGTGTGACAGATTCAAATGATACCATGTATTACAACCTTTGACACAACAAGCCGGTCTTGAGAAGAATCATCCCAGATTACTGCACACTCAGACTTACAGTCCCACGTGTCACCACACGCTGTCTTCGATTTTCAACAGGTGGATTCCAAGGGAACAGATTCTGGGAAGTGAAGCTCGTGCTAAAGTTCCAGATGAGTTTGTCGTGCAGAGGAATGTTAACGCTAACCCTCCCACATTCTTCCTACCACTAGAGAGAATTATACAGGTACTTATTCACAGCAGGGCTATGGTGAATCGGTGTGGTAACTGCTGAAATTTGCCGATTCAATGATCATAGTTTGATGCCCAACTTTGGGTTTGGGCTTTTTGCCTTTTGTAACTCGCTACTGTGGAAAATTCATATAATGTGACGAGGGCTGTTAGGTTATGCTATCGTTTAATTTGAGGTGTTACTGTAACGCCTCCTTGATTATTGACAAACATCTCGGTGTGTTACTCTATATTTGTATTCAACTGACCACCTATGCTGGAAATACCACATGAACCCGCTTGCAGGTGCCCAGTTATCATTGAGTGATGATCATGGCTTAGTGGTTGAAATGCATGGCTAGTGTACAGCATAACTCCAATAACATGGCTCAGCACAGTTCGATTATTTCATTCAACATACTGGGAAATAAAACTCTATGAAAAGGACAAATTCAAAAAGTCCAGAATGCATTACAAAGCTCTTATAGATGGTGGGTTCAATGGTGGGAACAGAAAGGGCCATTGGACGATAATTGCTCCTGTGGAAGAACACTTCATGACCCAGGAAACAATGCCACATAAACCAGAAATAAAGATTCAGATAACTTGGTAGTAATAACCTATCGTAAGCACAATGATTTCCCGGTATTACAGAATCTGATTGCTGTCAATGATACGTCATCCAGAGAATACCTGGCTAATCTCTATCCTAGACTGAAGACATGGTATAAATGGTTCAATACAACACAGAGTGGAGAGATTTCAGGCTCCTACAGGTAATGGCAATGCACCAGTTGCAATACTTATTTAGTTTTTGTTGTTTGTTCTTGTGTCGTTGTCCCCTGTTGCATTAGCCAAGGGACTTATCAATGCTATGTAGAAGTATGCATAATCACAATTCAAGTTGTGTTAATAGTGGCATGTCATAACTGTTATCAAGAGTTCATTGGTGTTATGAATTTCTCTGTTTAGGCAGTCATGAATATGTGACTAATTGAAGCAGCTTACTTGCCAATGGAAAAAAAAACTTGTGACACGTAAGCACTGCATAGCCCGTGTTCGATGAATTTTCAATCATGAAATAAGTATAGTCTTTACTGGTCTTGCTTTTTTTTAGATGGAGAGGACGGGATCCTAACGCTGTGAGGGAGATAAATCCTAAAACTCTGACTTCTGGTCTGGATGACTATCCCAGAGCTTCCCACCCCACGGATGAGGAAAGACACTTGGATCTGCGTTGTTGGATGGCGCTAGCCTCAAAGGTACATTTTCCAATTCATCTATTGACCCACATTTAGCGTGAGCATGTCTTTTTCCTCTAGTAAAAGCGCACACACCTGAAACATACGCTTTTGGGAGTCTGAATTCACTAAAGGAGTTGTCTACCCACGATGAAAAATTACCCAACAGAAGACAACTCCCAACCAGAGGCAATTTTTTTAAACCCCACTGCCTTTGTGGATTGATAATACTCACGCCTCGTCTTGATAGGATTTGGTAGACTCGAAAAGGTTACCAACCTTTATGGACCTAGCAAGAGAAAGAACTGGTTTACCCATCTGGAGTTGTGTTACTTTGGCATAAAATAGGCAAAGTATGACAACTCCATAAAAAGTCAAAATGTTGGGTCATCAAAAAATCCAGAAACCCATTTGATACTCATCAATGCAGATATGAAAAGGAGAACTTAGCACATCTAGCCCGTGTCTTCTTGTGATGCCCTTTAGGCACTTGAACTATTCCAGACACACGCAGTAGTATGCTAGCTCTCTTGCACATAACTACCCTTGCAAAACCAGTCTCGTTTCGTCTGTAGGTGATGGCTAATATAGGTCGTAGCCTGAATGACACCTGGAAACCGTACCAGCAAACCTACGAGACTCTCTCCGACAACCAGCTGCTGAATGAACTTCATTGGTCCAGCGATAAGAAGCGTTATGGAGACTATGGGCTGCATACAGATGGCACTAAACTTAAACGGCCTCCGCGTCTCCCTGACCAGGATCCGAATAAACAACGTGACATGGAGAGAGTGGTCACCAAGGAACCAACCAAACGCCTAGTAACCTCCTACTTTGGCTATGTCAGTCTCTTTCCACTGCTGACACAGATCCTGGATGCCAAAGGCGAGCAACTCGGCCATTTGCTTACGGATCTCAGAGATGAAAAGCTCTTGTGGACCAATTATGGCCTTCGATCGCTAGCGAAGACCTCACCGCTTTATCAGAAGCACAATACCGAGCATGACCCTCCGTACTGGAGAGGCGCTATTTGGATCAATATGAATTACCTGGCTATTCGCTCATTGCATCACTATAGCCAGGTGACTGGCCCCCACCAATCCACTGCAGCCAAGTTGTATACAGAGTTGAGACAGAATGTCATGTATAATCTCCTCTCCGAATATAAACGGACTGGCTATATATGGGAACAGTATGATGATCAGTCTGGAATGGGTAAAGGTTGCCATCCATTTACTGGCTGGTCCTCATTGGTTACACTGATAATGGCAGAAAAGTACTAGACCGGTTCGTAGAAACTACACAGCCCAGCCATTTGTAGTACCTTAGCAACCTCAGTATAACTATGCAATTGTTTGTAGTTCAATCCAATAAAGTTACCATACCGCTACCTCTGTCATAGAAATGTGCTAAATCATAAACAGGTGGACATAAGCAAATTGGTTATTTGTGAATTTCTTTTGGTGAAAATTTATAAATATGAAGTTTCACTACAACAGAAAGATAAATACAGATGCAGTACAACAACCGGATAATTACAAAGTCAATCGGCAGTCCACGTGTCTTTCGGATTTAGTGCAAACCCCATGTTAACTTTTGGTTAAACTGTATCAAACAGGACAGTTGAAAAATACTAAAAATAATAAAGTTTGTGTACATGATGCATTGCTATGCATTGCTAGCCAATTCAAAAGACTCGTTAGCTCCACAACATGCTAGTGCCTCTTGTTTTAGAACCTACATATATGTCTTCTAAAAAAGCCAATGTTTCACATACGTATATACGTCAGAAATATGTTATGATTGGCCAGTATTACATATCTGAGTGTTTCAGGCAGTACGGAAATCATTCGTCTTAGAATGGAAAAAAAATATAAGGCTAGTCGAGTAGCGCAACTAAAAATATCATATCAAAAACTTGTGTTGGATATCTACGATGGTCATACTATCGAGTTGGATTATTTTCACCGGATGACGCTGGCTTCATTATATTCACTACCCTGCATGGAGAAGAATTCCTCTAGTCGCCATTGCAATGTTTCAAATGTTGGCCGCTCTACCTCATTTTTCTTCCAGCATTCTAACATAATGTCATAGAGATGTGGCGGGCAGCCTGGAGGAGCTGGCATTCGATAACCATGCTCTACTTGGTGTAGCACTTCCGCATTAGTCATACCTAGAAAAATATATACGAAATGTGAACTTTTGGCACAATAGCAAAGGTCAGACCCCATTCGATTCCGCGCTATCTAGGGGATTAACTCGGGAATATTGAGGTAACTTCAGTTCAAAAGCTCTGATAAGACGAGTATTCACTGTCAACTAAAAACAGGTTTTTGAAATCCGCAAACAGTTGCTAGCTGCCAAAGACCAAAGTTTTACAGCTGCTTTCAGATCTTATTACAACAGATTACTGCCATAACACATGGAGTCAAAGGAAAAGTGTAGGAACATATAATTTGCAGGGAAATTTGTTTCAGCTTGATATGAAGACGAAATCGTTTTTATGCTGAAACGACAGCATTACAAAGCCAAGGAGTTGTTTATAGGATGGTTTAGGGTAAGTTCTACGGAAAAGGTGACCCTCCTATATTCAATATCACGATACCAATCCAGCAAGAAAGACAAAGTGGCATCCGAAATAGAAATTGGAGTGGTATCTCGTTCTAGACACAGTGCATTATCCACAAAGCCATCACTTGTCCCAACAAGGTGACAGGAATTTGTGACGGACTGTCTACCATCTATCTTAAACAGGATCATGAGCCATTACACAACCTACAGATTGTGTCTGGTGACCTAGGTAACATTGACAACGTATCAATACCACTATGGAATTCCAGAAATGTTTGATCCCACTCAACCATGAATGAGCAAGACGAAAATCTACCCTTTTAGTAGTGAGTGTCCCATTTGTTGTTGAGGCCGATTTGTGTATTTGTGATAACTGTGTATTGGATGGCCCAATATCACCTGGTCAAAATTTAGGCTCTATTGCAGAAATCTCAGATAAGGTAGAACTTACCCGGGTATGGTACTCTACCATATGTGATTATCTCCGTGAGTAGGATTCCAAAGCTCCAGACATCAGACTTGATAGTAAACCTATTAAAGTTAGCGGCTTCTGGTGCCGTCCACTTGATTGGGAATCGTGCCCCTACGCGAGCCTCATATTCAGTTTCCTGTAAGGGAATAATCACCAACCGGTAAAATTTCTATCATCTTTATCTACTGGTAGTGGTAAATTGATAGAGAAACCGTAGCCCGAAACATGTATCAGAAGGGAGGATTATTGGAGCTGTCGGTACATTTGGTTTATCCAGTTGACCAACTTTGTGATTGCTTAGCACTCAATTGTTTAGGTATCAGGTCTTTTGTTGGAATATGAATAGAAATGTGTAGCAAAATTAGTAGTTGAGACAAGCATAACAGCTATGCATGAACTGAATGTTCTACATAACAATCGTGGGTTAACTGTGGTTATAGACTATCACTAGCCTTCCAGCTACTGGTGGGGTCGAGGGTGGGGTGGACTTGAGCAAAACTGTGTGCATTCACTCGCAAGGCTGTTTTCAATACTGCAGCTACACACCGGTTTAAGAAGCCATTAACAGTGCAGGGCGTGAGAGGAGATCACCTCATAATGAATGACCTGGACACCGTTTGGGGTGGACTGCTGTAGAAGGACATGGAGCGTGCATCACTAATTCTGGGTAGATACAAGAAGTCACCAGTCTATTAGGTGGTAGAAGAGTCTCCTTAGCCTGAGGTGCAGCCCTCTACCTGTTCACTAGCCACTCCAGGGTAACAGTGTAGTACCAGCCCGGTGCAGACATCCCTTCACACCCGCTTTACTTACGACGAATCAGAACAACATTTTATCACCTGTACCTTGATGACCCTGGCTAATCCAAAATCGGCAATCTTGACCAGGTTTTGTTCACCGACTAGAATATTCCTGGCAGCAAGATCGCGGTGGATGTAGTTCTGTGATTCAAGATACGCCATACCAGAGGCTATCTGCGCCCCAACATCTATCAGTGTAGGTAACTTCAGTACTCTTCCTTTACCTAGGTTAATATGATGGGGCGTATTGAGAACCAGATGGCTTACAGCTCAGAATGGATGAGAACAGAAGGTAAACCCTCACCAATTTTCTGATTCATTGGTACAACTGCGTAGCCACCGCATTCTGACCAGGATGAGTCATCGCATTACTTCTCAACTGAAAGTCTAGTTCTGGCAAATCATCCAGAGAAAAACATTCAGGCAAGTATGAGAGAGCACCCCACGGTTTCTACATCTGTTGCCAAAAACCTAGCCAACCAACTAGAATGTGTACCACTGTGTATATGAATCGCAAGTGTATGATTCTATGAACTAACCTTGGAGGTATTCCAACAAACTGCCATTTTTCATGAGTTCGGTGACAATAAAGATAGGCTCGTCCTGGGTACAAACTGCATACAGTTGTATTAACTTAGCATGTCGCAGCTTTTTCATAATAGTAGCCTCAGCCAAGAAATCCTTGGGATCCATTGTACCTATAAAGATGATTACGAATTTATTGATGTACTACTTCCGCTAGTCTTCATAGTAACAATGTAGCCTGGACCTGTGGTACCAGCAAATAAGCAAGAGCATTCACATTGGTCCGTCCCAGCTACAACGATGTTCACACGCGTTTGGGGTGTACGTCAAACTTTTCAATTCGGGTTCACCATTATGATTATCTACTAAAGAGGTTGATATACGCACAATTATTCCTTATGCAGAACCCGCGAATTGTCAAAAAATCCAACCAAATCCACGCTGGACATTGTATGAGGCTGTATTCGGCTCAATGAAATCAAGCGTTATTCTGAGATGAGATTTGGTCAGCAAATTGAAGTCATAAATCACTTCCATTTCACCTTCTCTCCCTCTTGTGTAAGATACAAATTCCTGCACAGATCAGCTCTGACTCACTTTTCATACAACCATTGATTCATTTCATTGTGCAGACAAACCTAGGCATTAATAGCAAAGCAGGTTTACTACTAAATCAATGCAAGCCGCCATGCCGCTGGTTTAAAAGTGTGCCACAAGTTAACTCAATCCAGCCTCTGTTTTTGGCCACGGCGTTAAACAAAGGGCTCTAATCAGTCTGGGCATCGCTGACTGCGAGCCGCTCACTGTGATTCGGGACTAGCTGACCAGACAGAGCCATTGACTAGATGTCCCTGCAGTAGCTAGAGCCACCCAATATTGATTTGATGATAGACCTAACACAAACTATCAGCAAACGCTGCGAGCTTCCGATTAAATGAGATTATAGTTAGCTCGGCATAACTCGAGATAAAATTATTGACTCAGCCCTAGACCATCTTTTTTGCCAGTCAGTAGCTACTAGCTGTCTAGCTACTAGATGTATAGTCAGTCCTCTAGGTGATACACTTGCTAAGGGACAAACTGGATCTAATGGCACGCTAACTGACTCCTCTATTTGGACAGGCAGATTGTTGTTTGACCCAAGTCAACACGCAGGCAAGATTCTCTTATATCTCATGAGGGCCACACACCTAGTGTCTATGAGAGACTAGAATTACCAAGATTAGTTCAAGAGCACCGCTTCCATCCCAAGAACAGTGATTATGTAGCAATGTGTTCCTAATCAAGATCTAATTGGAATTATGGCTGTACTAAGCTTAGTGACGGAGTTTTAGTGTGACTCAGTCAAATGGCTAGGTTAAACAGCCTCAGCGTAACACAGAAAACCAGAGTCGATTATCATCAAGTTTGTATAAGCAATCAATCTGTCATACCTCTGTGAAAACCAGGAAATGATACTCTGAAGGAGGACTCTCAGGACTGAAAGCTCACTCACTACACATTGAGCACAAAGAAAAACTAGGTACAGCGAGAGACATGTATAATGGCATCAACTGTCGCACATTTAACTTCTAACTTCAAACTCTGCTTACTGTTAAGCAAGCATGACATGCTTTCAAAAGCTCCGTGAAGCTGAACCTACCTGGTTTCAGAGTTTTGATGGCCACTGGAGTAGTGTTATTCCATAAGCCTTCCCATACTTCACCAAACTGTCCATGGCCTATCTTTTTGTTCATACGCAGTGAGGATTTAGGAATTTCCCACTGATCTCTTGTCTTATAAGATAGACCTTCAGTCTCCGGCCGGTCGGTCATCTAAACACAGAGCAGTGTCATGACAGACTATAGTCTCTGCTCTCACACTATTCTTGCTGATCCGAATTACAGTGACACGTGACAGCAGCGTATTTAAGTCACTTGGTACAAAAAAAGGGCTGGTCACTCTAACCGATTTCGATTTTGCTTGAAGATATCATTACATCATGCAAAGCCTCTAATCTGATGGCCAGTTCAAATAGCCCCTATCCCAAGTCTGTATCATACTGTGACAGTGTGGCTCTCAAAAATCCGACTGCAATTCTTTTGTAACCTCAACATCAAGGGTCAAATGTAAACAGGCTGAGGTCAGCTGAAATCTCTACTCTGATGAGTTGAACCACAGACCCACTATTAATTATTGGTAGCTTTTGCTGTTTTTACCTGAGCACATGGTGTCCTTAGATTGACACAAAGTCCATCAGCAGAGCCTCGGTAGTGGTCTACCAACTCCGGTAATGTCCTGAATGTGATACGTCTGGCAATGAAGTATCCACCTTCATCCAGTTGCCGGATTCTGTAATGCTTCACCGTGTCTCCGTCTCGAACTAAACAACAGAAGTTCTTATTAAAATCGTCAGCATTTCACCGATGCCGACAACTGGATCTTCACAGCCTTCATTGGGGAGTGAGCAGGGTACTAGATACCTTGCCTAGTTATCATGAATGTTTCTCTGGCAGCTGGCTATCATCAGACGGGTATCACTTGACACCCTGTACCTATGTTCATCAAGCAATACACAAGGGTAAAACAAAGATTTCAAAAACAGTGCATCACAAAAACAAGACATAACTCAGTTAGCTCAGCTGCAAGCCTTTTGACTAAAATTAATCAATCACTTAATCGTCAGGCCTACAGATTTTATACCAAGCAGCAGCAGCAGCTGCATG